>Ga0078972_1000272_pt1 | contig 215725 bp, 227 predicted proteins | sample YelNatPaOPGAMG01_FD_67568 | JGI IMG/M metagenome (GOLD analysis project Ga0078972, IMG submission 67568) | Hot spring thermophilic microbial communities from Obsidian Pool, Yellowstone National Park, USA - OP-RAMG-01 (SPADES assembly) (version 2) | ecosystem: Environmental > Aquatic > Thermal...
CGAGAATATGAAAATTTTCAACGTTATTTGCGTGGAGATAGGTCTGTCCCACTTTATTCCGCAACTAAACAGCAGGCTGAGAGGCTTCTTAGAAGGTTGAAGGGGAAACTTAAGCCGAACAAAGAATATCCAATGATTCTAAGAAGAGACGTTTATAGAGCAAACACTAAGCTGACGCCGTATTGGCTGAAGATACCCATCTACGGAATTAAAGGCGGGGTAAACGTTCCAATTAAAACACATGAGCCGATAACCGAAGATATGGTTTGCAGAGAGGCTAAAATTGTGAGGCGAAAAGGCGAGTGGTTTGTCTACATAACAGTTGAAAAAGAAGTTCAAGAAAGAAACCCTAAATCAGTTTTAGCTGTTGATTTAGGCATAAGATGGATTGCCACAACCGTCAACTCCAACAATCCAAAACCAAAATTTTACGGTAAAGAGCTTAGACAAGTTAAAGGACACTACTTCTACCTCAGAAGGTCTCTAACTCTGAAGAAAGCCTACAGAGCCATAAAGAGGCTTGGGCATAAAGAGAGACGAGTAGTCAACGACACCTTGCACAAGATAAGCAGGGCTATAGTCAATGAGGCCTTAGAAAACGATTCTATGATTGTTCTCGGAAAGCTCAGAGGCATAAGAAAGAACGGCGAAGGAAGAAAATTCAATAGAAAACTAAACAATGGATTCCCATTCTATAGATTAAGCCAGTTCATAGAATACAAGGCGAGATGGCTTGGAATCAAAGTCATCGAAATAAGCGAAAGAAACACATCAAGAACATGCCACAAATGTGGAAGCATAGGGCTTCGAGTCGGAAGCATCTTCAAATGCCCAAAATGTGGCTACTCATGCAACGCAGACTACAACGGAGCTATGAACATACTCAAGCGGGGATACGGCTATATGCCGTATCCAGGGGCTGGTTTGACACAGCCCTTAACTCGGTGGGATGAAGCCATGAGGCTAACGAACCGAGAATCTCCCGACTTAAGTCGCGGAGAGTGTCAAATTTAACAATTGAAATATGTCTAGATTGTTGTGAGATTTAAACATGAAGTATCGTATTCTAGGGAGGACTGGGCTTAAGGTTTCCGAGATCGGTCTCGGTGGGCATGAGTATAGGCGTTTTCTCCCATCTACGCTTCTCAAGCAGGGTGAGGTTGATGTGGAGAAGCTTATGGCGACGCAGCCTATGCGGAATGAGATCGTTAAAAGGGCTTTGGAGGCTGGGTTAAACTACTTCGATACGACTTTCATCGAGGAGGCTATGTCATTGGGGGTTGCTTTAAAGCAGCTTGGGGTTGAAAGGGGGAGGATTCATATCGCAGCTATGGTGATTTCTCCGTTTAGGAAAATGGATGAATCTCCTAAGTCTAAGTGGGCGGATATTGTCCGTGGCGAATTGGATCGGATATTGAAGGCTCTAAATACGGACTACGTTGACGTTTTCAACTTGACTTTTCCAGAAGACGGATATTCTAGGGAGAAGTTTAACCTAACTATGGATGTTTTCAGAGAGGCTGTGAAGGATGGTGTAGTGAAGTGGATAGGCTGTTCAAGCCATGAGCCTAGGTTTTTAGCTGAACTCTTAAGGAAGTATGACTGTTTCGACGTTGTAATGGTTAGGTATAACTATCATCTACAAGAGGCTAGAGACGTCCTCTTCCCTCTTTGTAAGGCGATGGAGATTGGGGTTGTCGTCATGAAGCCCTTCTGCTGGCCTTACTACGGGATACCCTTCATGAAGTTTGGTCCAGTTGAAGGTGAAGAGGAAAGCCCGTACACGCCAGCTCAATTATGCTTGAAGTGGATTCTCAAGTCTCCGGAAGTTTCAACGGTTGTACCGTCTGTGAATAGTTTAAACGAGCTTGAGGAGAACTTAGCCGCTCTATTTAAAGAGGGAGTGGTAGATGAGAGAATACTAGACAGGTATTTGAAGGCTGCTACTGGACCTGAGGCTAGGGAAAAGCTTAGGGGGATGTTGAACGATCCGAACGTTGATGTGAGGTTTTTCGCCGAGAGGGCTTTATCTGAATTGGTGGTAAACTAGCTTAGCTTGGCTATGTTTAAAGCCTATTTTAAACGCTTAAGGTTTACTCTCTGAAGTCTAGCAGTACTGCGAGTGCTTGTGTTCTATTTTTTAAGAGCATTTTATAGGCTTCCGGTGCTTTACGCCATGGGTATGTGTGCGTTATGAAGTGGTTTAGGTTTATCACATTGGCTTTTAATAGGTTGAAGAATAGTTCTGTGTTCCTCTTCCTAGTCCATGGGTTATACGGCGTTTCATAGGCTGGCTGGCTTCCGAAGTGTGTTCCGATTATTATCCTGCTTGGGGAGTTAACCTCGTCGTGGAAGTCTAAGGTTGTAGGCCCCCTAGGTGAGCTTAAAACTATGAATCGTCCCAGAGGCTTCTTAGCTAGCCTTATAGCCCAAGGTATGACGTTTGGATTGCCAGTAACCTCGAAGACCACGTCAGCCATCCTTCCACCGGTTAAACGTTTAACCTCTCCCTCTAAGCTTTCGTAGTCGGTGTATTTGACGCTGGATGTGGCTCCTGAAAGCCTAGCCAGTTCAAGCCTTTTATCAGCCACGTCTACGGCTATCACCGGGAATCCTCCGGAAAGTCTGCTGAATAAAACGGCCATCTGACCTAGAAGGCCCAACCCCACGACTACAACGGCTTCACCTAGTGAAACCCTAGCCAATCTAACGGAGTTCATAACACCTGCCGCTATCGTGTGGAGGCATGCGTGTTCAAGCTTAACCCCATCGGGGACTTTAACGAGGTCTTCAGCTCTAGCTAATGCGTGTTTAGCGTGCGGTGTTGTAGCTGCAACCCTATCGCCGATTTTAAAATCTAAAACGCCTGAGCCTGTTTTCAACACTCTTCCTATGCACGTATACCCCGGTATGAACGGGTACCTCACGTAGCTAGACCAGGCTGAGGGTTTGGGGAATTCACCCGTTAAAGCCGTAAGCTCCGTACCAGTACTTATAAGGGTAAGCTCACTCTCTATCAAAACCTGCCCTGGTCCAGGCTCACCGACTTCAAACTCCTCAAACTCTACGCTGAGGGGCTTGGTGAAAACCAACCTTAAACTCTTCATATAACCACTGAAATTTAGGTTTTCCGAGAAGGCTGTATATATTGTTTTTCAATAGCGTTTATGTCCGTCTTAACTCTACAATTCAACTGTTCAGCTGATTCTAGGGTAATTTTTAAACGGTCAATAGCCGCTATTGATATTGAAGTTTACTTTGGGGTGTTGGTATGTCCATGTTCCCTACGGTGGATGTTGAGGGTGTAAAGGTGCCGAAGCTTCTGATAGGGATAAATAGTCTACTCGGCTGGTCTCATACGAGCGTTGGGAGAGATAGGTGGATAAGGAGGTACTATACGGCTAGAAGGGTGGCTAAGGTCTTTGAGAGATGTATAGAGTTGGGTGTATACGGTGTTTTAGGTCCAGTGTGGCCTAGGCTTATAGAGGCTATAAGAATAGCTGAGAGGGAGACTGGGGAGGAGATGCTCTTCATAAGTACGACTATAGGCGACCCTAAGGATACTGAGAAGGAGCTTAAGATGCTGAGCGGCTTATATTCACCTATATGTTGCATACACGGCGGTTGGATAGACTCATGGCCTATTGAAAACGGTAGGTTGGTTGGGCTTGAAAAATACTTGAAAATGATTAGGGATGCTGGCATTATTCCAGGCGTTGCATGCCATAACGGTGAGAAGCTCGCTATAATAGATGAGGGAGGTTACGACGTCTCCGTATTTGCAACGCCTGTGAATAAGATCGGGTTCTACATGTTTCCAAGCCAGGATTCTATTCTAAAGGCTATAGGGAAGACCGATAAGCCCGTTATAGCTATTAAACCTCTGGCGAGCGGTAGGTTTGATGAAGGGCGAATATACGATTGGCTTAAATGGGTATTCGAGCAGAAGGGTGTTTCAGCCATATGCATAGGGTTTATGAGTAGGGAGGAGGCTGAGGAAGACATACAGCATGTGAAAAACATACTGAACATACCTTAACTTCTACGGTTAACCTCCCAGTTTCGATGGATTTCAAAATCTACGTAAACTGTAAATGCATCCGAAAAGTTTATTTCAATTTTTTAAAATCGACTTAAAACAGAGCCCCCGTAGCCCAGACCGGTTAGGGCGTCAGCCTTGTAAGCTGACGGTCGCGGGTTCAAATCCCGCCGGGGGCTTTCGAATTTAAATTGAAATTTTGGTATCCTCATTCTTTAAACGTCTTCTCTAAACGCTGAAGGTTCATAGTTGAAGCGTTTTCCAAATATTTAAAACCGAAGCGTGTTCTGAATTCCGGTTTACTTTCCCCCTCTACTTTTCACTTTAAGTGAACCTGGAAGAAAATTAAGTATCTTCAAGTACTTACCTATAGGTAAGTATTTATAAGTACTTACCTAGTGGTTCGCACTACTTAAAGCTGTAAAAAGTTTTATCCGCTATGATAAATGTGCATATGAGGTATCCCCGGAGGCTAAACCTGATTGGGGAGGCTTATGGGGGGAGACGGCTTCAACGTGGATGGGGTGGTGAGCCTTGAGCGGTAGGAGGACGTGTTTAGATTGTAAATGGCTTAGACGTACGGGTATTTACTTGGAATGCTGGTATGGCGGCAGTTTTCGACTAGTCCTCCCCAAACATGCGCGTGAAGTAGCTTTATGTGAAACCCACCTAGGACTCCTAGAACTAAGATACTGTAAATGGGAAAGTAAGGGTAAATAAACGTAAAGTTGAATTGAAAATGTGGCGCATGGTAAGGTGGGATTGTAATTTCAACGTTTTTATACTAGAGTTTGAAGATTCTTTCGATCTGTTAGAAATCTTAAAAGTTTTCTTTAATATTTGAGAAAGCTTCTATATTTAATTGGCTTTAAGCGGGTGTTTTCCATGAGGCTTATATCTTGGGATGCGTTGGCTAGGCTTATCGATAAAGCCGATGTTGTGCTTGAGGTTTTAGATGTTAGGGTTCCTCTTGAAACCCGTAGTGTTAAGGTTGAGGGTATAGCTAGGAGGGCTGGTAAACCTGTTATATTGGTGCTTAATAAGGCAGACTTGGTTCCTAGAGGGGTTGTTTTAGAATGGGTTAAGTTTTTCGAAGGCCTTGGTTTTAAAGCTGTCCCGTTTGTCGCTAAGCAACGTAGGGGTGTGCGTCGTTTGAAGGAGGTTATACGGAGTGTTTCTTCTAAGAAGCCTACGGTTGTATTGGTTACTGGTTTGCCTAAGACTGGTAAGTCTACTGTTATAAATGCTTTGAAGGGTAGGGCTTCAGCTTCTACGAGCCCCTATCCTGGGACTGCTGGATACACTAAGTCTATTCAAGTTTATAAGGTTGATGAGGATATAAGGGTTTTAGATACCCCTGGTGTTGTACCCTCTGGTGAAGACTGGCTTGAAACGGTTATACGTGGAACACCTATAGACCTTTTTTCAAACCCTATTAAGCCTGCTGTTGAGCTTCTTAAACGGGTTTTTGCTCAGAATCCGGAATCTATTGAGAAGGCTTACGGCTTCTCAGGAGATGATCCGTATGCGCTGTTGGAGCATATTGCGCGTAGACGTGGTTGGTTTTACAGGGATGGTGAGCCTATGATTGAAGAGGCTGCTAAGGTTGTTTTAAGGGATTATCATGATGCTAAACTACACTTTTACAGGTCTCCTCCGCGAGATGCTGTGTAAAAATTTAAATATCTATGTAGTTGTTTACATAGTGTATGAGTGCAGTTAAGAGTAGGACTTTAAAGGTTGCAACTGTTTCAACTATGGCTGCGTTGATAGTCGTTGTTTCAAGGCTTCCAGGATTCCCGGTTATAGGTGCTCCTACGAGGATAGAGCTTACCACGATACTCTATGCGACTATAGGTATCATACTTGGACCTAAGCTTGGCTTTATAACTTCTCTCCTTGGAAACTTCATAGCTTGGCTCATCCCATCGACGACCGTGTTCGGTCTCCTACTGATACCTGCTGGTGCTATAGCTTCTCTTACAGCAGGCTTTCTTACAGGTAAAAGCGAATCGGGTTGGCTGTACGGCTCTGCCGTGCTCCTAGTGCTCATAATAGGCTGGTATGTAAGCCCCGTAGGCTTTGAAGCCCCCCTATACCCGGTTTTCCACATAGTCGCATTGATCCTCAGCTTGACCTTGGGTAGGAGGCTTAAAGGTCTTTTAGAGGCTAAAGGCGGCCGCCTCATCTGGGGTTCTGCGGTCACGTCTTTCATATCAACTATGGCCGATAGCATGTATGGAAACCTAGCCTATATAGCTGCTTTAGGCATACTTGTCCCCCTTAAAGAGCTTAAAGATGCCCTCGTAGCCTTAGGCATCATATGGGCTAAAACCGGTATACCTAAACCTGCAGACTACCTAGCCTTCCTAGGGTTGCCTGTTCCGAAGGAGTTTTCTCTAGGCTACTTGTTTATGGCTGTTCTACCGATAACTATAGCTGAGAGGTTGACTATAACAGTTGCATCAACGCTCGTCGCAGTAGCTGTGGTAAGAGCCTTTAGAACGGTCTACATGCGTAGACAGGCATCCAGTAAACCCGTGGAGAAGGCTTAGAGTCACTGTTACTCTGAAATTCTAAACATTCCAACGTCAACAGTGCCTTCCAAGCCAGGTCTTACTTAGCATCCGTTTTCTATTGATGTACTCTGACGGCGGAGCGTGGAAGCTGTGGAAGAGTTTTATGTGGAAAGCCGTAACATTATTATAGGGTATTGGACGTTATTATGTTTGGGTGTACTTGGCGGCTTTGAGGGAGTTAAAGGCTAGAGTACTTAAGCTTTTGAAGGAGGATGAGGAGTTTAGGTATGCTGTGGCTGGTTTGATAGGTTTAGAGGAGGTTCTTAAGAGGCTTGATAGGCATGAGGCTGAGCTTGTCAAGCTTAGGGAAGATATGAATAGGCTTAGGGAGGATATGGTTGAGGGGTTTAAGAGGCATGATGAGGAGATTGCGAAGCTTAGGGAGGATATGAATAGGGGTTTTGAGCTTGTTGAGAGGCATATTAGTGCTCTGGGTGCAAGGTGGGGTGTTATGGCTGAAAGCGCTTTTAGGGAGGGTTTGAAGGGGCTTTTAGAGAAAGAGTTTGGGTTTAAGGTTGAGAAGTGGAGGGCTTATGATGAAGCTGGCTTAGTGTTCGGCTATCCGAGTGAGGTTGATTTAGACGTTGCTGTGAGTGATGGAAGGCTTATACTGGTTGAGGTTTCATCTCATGTGAGGGCTTCAGACGTATTCCAGTTTAAGAGGAAGGCTGAGCTTTATAGGGCGAAGACTGGGAGAAAGCCTGATAGGTTGATAGTGGTGGCGCCTTATGTGGATGATAAGGCTTTGGAGGCTTCAAAACAGCTGGGGGTTGAAGTGTATACGAAGGTTTAACATTTGAAAGCTGGGCGTCATGCGTAAATCTCTTTAGAGCAGTTCTCCTATACGGTGGGAGGATTGTTGAGGTTGAACTGGAGGTTGTATGTGCTCTAGTTTTGACTTAGCGTGGTCATGTATATGTTACTGTTGTTTTGAATTGCGGGTTTAGGTTTGCCTGTCTGTTTGAGGATGCGTTTTCAGCTATCTTGATCTTGTCGACTTCTATGTCTATTATCAGTGTTGTCTTTCCGCCGGCTTTCACCTCGAATTGGACGTGTATGTCTATGTGCTCTGGTGGGACGTTTAGAGGTATATAGCTTCCATCTGATAGTGTTGCGTTTGCCTCGACTATGTGCATTCTTATCTTGGAGTAGTTTCCGGGTTTAAGTTCTCCTACGGCTAGGGTTGAGGTTACGTTTTGAAGTTTTAGACCCTAGGATAGAAGACATATCCTGTGAAGGAGTAGACACACCGGTCTACGTCTGGCATAGAGACTACGAAGGGCTTCCCTCAAACCTAGTATTCCTAGACGGCAAATTCCTAGACGACCTCATAGTTAAACTCGCCCACATAGGTGGCAAACACGTCTCAACGGCATTCCCAATAGTAGACACGATGATATACGGCAAACACAGATTCGTAGCAACATTCAAACGAGAAGTCACACCTAAAGGGTCAACATTCACCATAAGGAAGTTTAGGGAGAAACCCCTATCCATAACCGAACTGGTTAAATCACACACGTTAACGGCTAGGATGGCTGCGTACTTCTGGCTCCTCTTAGAAAATAGAATGTCGATAATCATAATAGGAGGAACTGGAGCAGGTAAGACGACGCTTCTAAACGGGCTTGCAAGCCTAATAAATCCGGCTATGAAAATATGTACAGTAGAGGAAATAGCGGAGTTAAACCTACCCCATGAAAACTGGGTTCAATTCGTCAGCCGTGAAAGCTACGGTATTGGAGGCGCAGCCTCAAGCGCCATACCGCTATTCAGCCTAGTAAAGACGACGCTCAGATACAGGCCAGACTACATAGTGGTTGGGGAAGTCAGAGGGGAGGAGGCCTTCGTACTATTCCAAGCCCTAGCCACGGGGCACGGTGGAATGTGTACACTACACGCTGAAGACGTAGAGTACGCGATAAAAAGGCTTACAAGTCCACCTATGAACGTAGCCGAAGTATACATACCTCTAATGAACGTAGTAGTTGAAGTTGAAAGAGTACACCTGCCAAAGCCTGTAGGCGGAGCACTATTCGGAAGAAGAGTTAGAGAAGTCACAGAGATCATAAGCCATAAGGAGTTTATAAAAGTCTTCAACTGGAACCCTCTAACAGACGACTTCTCATCAAGACTTGAAGAAAGCATACTCCTTAGAAAGATATCTCTAAGAACTGGTAAAGACTTCCAAGACCTAATAGACGAGATAGATAGAAGGGAAGTAGTGATCAAATGGATGGTTGAAAAGGGGATACTTCAAACTGAAGACGTTGCAAAAATAGTATCTCAATACTACATATCGCCGGAAGCAATATACAACGTAGCCGCCATGGAACTAGCAACACCGATAAAACTCAAAATACCCGCCGCGACAAAAATAGCCGAAAACCCATCTAGTGAAGAAGAGAAAAGCAACATATCCTCATAGCCATTCCACTACTGTAAACTTCCCCCTCCATTCTACAGAGTAAGCTCAACCTTTACACATCAAACCTATAGCTTATGGGGATTGCGAACCAGTTACCCTAATTCTCACTCTTTCAGTTAAAAATTCCGCAGAAGATTATTAGGGTTATTCATGGAAAAGCTTATAAATAATGTGAGTGTTAAAATCTTCCGAGGGAAAAATCATGAAAATTAAAACCAGTATACTTGTAATCGTCCTCTTGACCTCGCTGTTCTCCAGCCTACTCTTAACAAGCATCCCAGCTTCAACAGCTCAAGCACCGCCTAAGGGACCTTGGGTTGATGAAGTGGACTTTTTCGTAGAAACGGATGAAGCTAAGGCAATAGACATGTTGCTAAAGAACGAGATGCAGGTATACTTCAGAGACATAAGAGACCCAGGATTATTCAAGACTGTGAAAGCCTCACCAGACCTATGGTATGCTACATCCTTCGGGCTGTCCTTCGAGCTAACCTTCAACCCAGTAGGTCCAGAATTCCCAACTACAGGTAAGTTAAACCCATTCGCCGTTCCGAGGATAAGGGAAGCCATGAACTACCTAGTGGATAGAAACTACATAGTTGACGAGATAATGGCCGGTATGGCCGTGCCCAGGTATACCTGTATAACACCAGCATTTCCAGACTACGCGAGATACGCCGACACGATGAAGGAGATAGAATCAAAATACAGCTACGACTTCGATAAGGCTAGAGAAATAATCACAGAGGAGATGATCAAACTCGGCGCAGAGCTGGTAGATGGGAAATGGTACTATAAAGGCGAACCCGTAACGATAATATTCCTGATAAGGGTGGAAGACCAGAGGAGAGCGATAGGCGACTACGTGGCTTCACAGCTTGAAAAACTCGGATTCACAGTCGATAGACAGTATAAGACCAGCAGAGAAGCATCACCCATATGGATTAGAGGAAACCCGGCAGATGGTAAATGGCACATATACACGGGCGGATGGATAACAACGTCGGTCGCCAGAGACGAATCAGACAACTTCGGCTTCTTCTACACGCCGAGGGGAGGTATGGGACCGCTGTGGAGCGCCTACAAGCCAAGCCCAGAATTCGACTACGTAGCTGGTAGACTATGGGCTAGAGACTTCACTAGCATGGATGAGAGGAACGAGTTGATGAAGAAGGCTTTAGAACTTTCAATGGAGGACTCCGTAAGAGTGTGGCTGGTCAGTCAAATCGCCCCATGGCCAGCTAGAAAAGAAATATCGCTAACGTACGACTTGGCTGCTGGTTTTTCAGGTGCAAGGCTTTGGCCATACACAATTAGATACATCGATCGAGTCGGTGGAACTGTTAAAATCGCGTCTACGGATATACTCGTAGACCCCGTGAATCCTGTTGGAGGAAGCGACTGGATATATGATGCTATGTACTACCGTCCACTGTCAGACCCAGCTGTTATACCCGATCCATTCACTGGACTGTACTGGCCTCAGAGGGTTAAGAAGGCTGAAGTCTACGCTCTGAAGGGATTACCCATAGCCGTTACCTTAGACTGGGTCTCTCTAAAATTCGTTGAAAATATTAACGTGCCACCGGATGCATGGTACGACTGGGACGCGGCGAAGCAGGAGATCGTTTACGCACCTCCCGGAACAACCGCAAAGACGAAGACTGTGGTCTACTACGACGATAGCATATTCAACATGACCTACCACGATGGAAGTAAATTCTCACTAGCAGACATAGTGTTAAGCTATATACTGACCTTCGATAGAGCTAAACCTGAAAGCCCCGTATACGACGAATCCTATGTGCCAGCGTTTGAAGCCTTCAGAGAATACTTCAAAGGCTTTAGAATCGTAAGCGAAAAACCGCTCATCATAGAGTACTACTCAGACGCCATATATTTAGACGCTGAGCAGATAGCCGCATCCGCCGCCAGCGCCTTCTACCCAGATTACTCATACGGTCCTGGACCATGGCACACCGTCGCGATCGGATGGCTAGCCGAGGCGGACAACAAGCTGGCCTTCTCAGCCGATAAAGCTGAAGCCCTTAAAGTTGAGTGGACAAGCTACATAGCCGGGCCTTCTCTAAAAATCTTAAGCGAATGCTTAGATAGAGCTATTGATGAGAAATTCATACCGTATGAAAACGTGCTGGGCAAATACGTTACCAAAGATGAGGCTTTAGAGAGATATAACAATTTGAAGGCATGGTATGAAGCTAAAGGCCACTTCCTAGTTGGTGCAGGGCCATTCTACTTAGATAAGGTAGACCCAACGGCTAGAATAGTCGTACTGAAGGCCTATAGAAAGTTTGTAGACACTGCGGATAAGTGGCTTAGATTCACCAAGCCTATGATACCGGAGGTTAAAATAGTTTCAATGCCTACAATAACACCCGGACTACCCGCTGAAATCAACGTTTCAGTAACCTTTGAAGGGCAGCCATACCGCGTAAATGACGTCTACTACGTGAAGTACATAGTTAAGAGTCCAACTGCGACTTTAATGGGAGTTGCCGAGCCTGTTGAAGATGGTATGTGGAGGATTACGCTTAAACCAGAGGAAACATCAATGCTTTCTGCTGGAACCTTAAGCATCGACGTACTGGTTGTATCTAAGCTCGTGGGAATGCCTGTCTCTACAACTGGTACAACGACCGTTATGAGTGTAACAGAATTCCTAATGGATGAGCTAGCTAAGGTTAGAGCCGACTACGAGACTAGAATATCAGGTTTAACAAGCACAATCGAAGAACTCCGCTCTGAAATAAACTCGTTACGTAGCACTATGAATACATTGATTGGCGTAGCGGCATTGGCCATAGTAATAGCCATAATAGCGATAGTCGTTCCATTTGTCAGGAGGAAGTAACCAATATCTTTTTATTTACCCCCTAGATTTTTATCTATCTTCTGGTAGATGAAGTGATGATTCCAAAACTTGCGATTTATGTGGTGAAACGCGGAATCATACTTCTTTTAACTGTAGTTATCGCAACGTATATGACTATTATAGTTGCGAATATGGGTGGATACGTAGATGAGATAATTAAAAGCGACCTCTATCTTTCAATCTCTCAAAACATCCGTCAAAACCCAGCTTATAAGGCTTTAAATGAAACTCAAATCAGGTGGTTGATAAATGCAACTTATACGAATGAATTGAAGAAGATAGGTTTTGATAAACCGTTCATATATAGAAGCGTTTTATATTTAAGAGACGCTTTAACGTTAAGCTTAGGTAGAGCGCTATTCATAAGCAGTGATAGCGGTTCTAAAAGTGTCCGAATAATAATCTTGGAAAGGTTGCCGAACACCATACTCCTATTCACAACCACGCAGCTTCTCCTATTCTTCATAGGTTTATTCGCCGGCTTATTCCTAGCAAGGAGGTACGGTAGCCTTTTAGACAGACTGTCCGTATTGTTCGCACCGTTATCCTCCATGCCTGGATGGTTCTACGGAATATTCCTAATACTTCTATTCGCATCGTTTTTAAGGCTGCTACCCTACGGAGGAATGGTGGATGTACCTCCGCCAACTGATAAATTCAGCTACGCATTAAGCGTTTTAAAACACATGATCCTACCGGTCATGTCTTGGCTGGTAGCATACGTACCTATAAACGTGTATGTAAGGCGAACCTTCTTCCTCATGTTTTCAAGTGAAGATTACGTGGAGCTTGCGAAAGCTAAAGGTCTACCCGAGTCTCTAATCCAGAGAAAATACATACTGAGGCCTACACTACCACCCATTATAACAGACTTCTCACTAACTTTAATCGGCTCCTGGATGGGCGCTATAATAACGGAGACCATATTCAACTGGCCTGGAATAGGTAGCCTATTCTACATGGCATCTGTGATGTTCGACAGCCCCGTGCTAGTTGGCCTCGTAGTCATATATGCATATCTACTCGCTTTAACGGTCTTCGCCTTAGAATTCATATACGCGATTCTAGACCCGAGAATTAGAGCCGGAGGTATGTAGGGTTTGTCAAGCATTAAACAGTTCTTTAGAACGCTATTCATCTACAGATCAGCCTTAATCGGGCTGATGATCATACTCATCTTGGTAGGGCTATCGATATATACGATGTTCACCATACCCTACGATGAAGCCACTAAGCTATGGAGGGCTGGTGAACGCTACTGGCTTGACAATCCACGCAACGCAATGCCCTCATGGGTAAACCTATTCTCTACCAAGAAGATGCCTGAAACCATAGTACTAGATTCTAGAAAACCCCAACCCGGTGTATCTAAGGCGTTAATTCCAGTATCTGATAGAATCACAAGAATTAAAGTAGAATTCTCATTCAACTACGAGTACGACGATTTTCCAAGCGAATTAAACCTATTCTTCAACTCAAGCTTCAACACATCACCGCCACAGTTGACGATACACTGGGTTAAACCGAACGGTGAAGACATAGTCTTAAAATCTCTACTGGTGGCTAAGGGTGAAGATAGGTACTATATTTCAAACGACGAAAAATTGGCTAGGGAGCTTAAAAACGCTATTTCAAAGAAAATAAATGGAACAATAGAGTACGACATACCGCTTACAACCCTACTATTCGCATCGGAAGACAGTAGCATCCTCAACCCCAGCACGGTTAAAGTAATGAAGGGAACCTACAGGCTTTGGATAGACGGCATAGCGTTTGAAGCCTCTGTAAATTTAGACGCTAAGCTCGTCGTATATGGTAAAGTTTATGGTTGGGCTGGCACAGACCATTTAAGGAGAGACCTGGGAATAGCCCTACTATGGGGTACACCGATCGCGCTATCGTTCGGCGTTATAGCATCAATCTCCATAGCGATGATACAGATGTTTATCGGAGCAGTCAGCGCATGGTTCGGAGGGAAAGTAGACAGCCTCATGCAGAGGATCACAGAGGTTTTCATGGTCCTCCCGTTCCTACCGATCCTAATAATGATATCTACTTTCTACAAGTTCAACATATGGGTTCTTCTAATAGTCGTCATAGCTTTAAGCGTGTTTGGCGGAAGCGTCAAAAACTACAGAGCAATGTTCTTACAGATTAAAGAATTCCCCTATATAGAAGCCGCTAGAGCCTATGGCTCCAGCAACCTCAGAATTTTAACGCACTATTTAATTCCCAAGGTTCTACCTACAATAATTCCGTCAATAGTCCTATCGGTCGCAGACTTCGTTTTTCTAGAGGCTGCTCTAGCAATACTCGGCTTGGGCGACCCATTAGCCCCTACATGGGGTAAGATAATAAACGACGCTTACTCCAACGGTGCATTATACAAAGGCCTATACTACTGGGTTTTAGAGCCGTCCATAATGCTGGCAGTCACCTCGTTGAGTTTTGCAATGCTAGGGTTTGCTTTAGATAAGATATTCAATCCTAAGCTGAGGGAAATTTAAATGGATAAGGCTCACCTAACCGTTAAAAACCTTGTAATGTACTACAAAACGTTGAAGGGGGAAGTTAAAGCCGTCGACGACGTTTCATTCTCCCTACTTAGAGGGGAGACTGTTGCCGTCATCGGGGAATCTGGATGCGGGAAAAGTTCTCTAGCAAAATCGATAATAAGACTACTCCCTAGAAACGTATCCACGTATAAAGGAGCCATCTTATTCAACGACTTAAACCTGATGGAGTTAGATGAAAAGTCTTTCACAAGAGACATTAGATGGGTTAAAATCACATACATCCCGCAAGCCGCATTAAACTCATTAAACCCGGTTATCAAAATAGGCGATCAAATGATAGAACCGTTGATTCTACGGAAAAAACTAGATAAACGTGAAGCTCTTGAAAAAGCGGCAAAAACCCTGAAAACAGTCGGTATAAGTGAAAACTTCATCCACCGTTATCCGTTTGAAATGAGCGGCGGTATGAAGCAAAGGGTTATAATAGCAATGTCTCTACTGACGGAGCCTGAGCTGATGATCCTCGACGAACCTACATCTTCACTAGATGTGTTAACTCAAGCAAGCATAATGAATCTACTTAAAAACATTAGAAGGAGCTTAAAATTAAGCATGATATTCATAACCCACGACGTCAGCCTATCGAGTGAGCTGGCGGATAAAGTAGCCGTAATGTATGCGGGGCAGATCGTTGAGTTTAATGACGCAAATGCATTTTACCATGATCCCAAACATCCGTACTCTCAGAAATTGATGGAAAGCGTCCCAACGCTTAGAAGGGACAAGAAGCTAGACTTCATACCTGGAGCCCCTCCAAGCCTTTTAAACCCACCCAGGGGATGTAGATTTGCAGAGAGATGCCCCTACGTGTTTGAAAAGTGCGATAAAGACCCTCCACTGATATATTTAAGTGAGGGCTTCTACGTGAAGTGTTGGCTTTACGCGAGGGAATAGCCGTGAACACGCCACTACTAAACGTTGAGGATTTAAGGAAATACTTTGAAATTAGAAGGGGACTCTTTGGAAGGAGGGAGTATATAAGAGCGGTGGATGGTGTAAGCTTAACCCTTGAAAGCGGCGAAGCCATTTCAATAGTTGGTGAAAGCGGTTGCGGTAAAACCACGCTTGGGAAGACGATACTTAGACTTTACGAGCCTACAAGTGGGAGGATAGTATTCAACGGTAGAGATATAACCCATCTAAGCTGGGGAGAGTTGAAGTGGTATAGGAGGGAAACGGGGCTTGTTCAGCAAGACCCATTTGGAGCACTCCCATCATTTATGACCGTTAAAAAGATTCTCGAAGAACCGCTGATAATACATGGGTTTAAAGATCGAAAGCAACGTGAAGAGAGAATATACAAGGCTCTTGAACAAGTCAAGTTAACCCCTGTTGAAGACTTCATAGGTAAATATCCGCACATGTTGAGCGGCGGTCAACAGCAGAGGCTCGTAATTGCAAGGTCTATAATCCTAGAGCCTAAACTGATAATAGCGGATGAACCAGTCTCAATGCTCGACGCATCCGTTAGAATAGAAATATTAAAGTTGCTGCAGAAGCTTCAAGAAGACTACAAGTTAGGCATAATATACATTACACACGACCTTTCAACCACAAGATACTTCTCAGAAAAGATTTACATCATGTACGCCGGGCACATCGTTGAAACCGCCGAGACAAAGGGGATACTGGCCAACCCAATGCACCCATATACTAAAGCACTTTTAAACGTCATACCGGATCCAGACCCATCTAATCGCTTCACGATTAAGAAGGTTCCCGCCGGTGAACCACCCAATCTCTTAAACCCACCAGTAGGTTGCCGCTTTAACCCAAGATGTGAAAACATGATAAAGGGTTTATGTGACGTTAAAGAGCCTCCATTGATGAAATTAACTGAAAACCACTACGTGAAGTGTTGGCTCTATGCTCGTGCTTAACAGAGAATACGTAGAAATCCTTATCGGAGCCCTACTCCTCATTGTAAGCTTCCTCATCTCCCTATTTATGGTAATCCGCATCTTAGAGCCATCTTTCTCCCTATCATTCTTTGCATTTTCAGTCTCACTCGTAGGCTTACTCATAGGCTTTCACGGAATATACGGGCTAGTCTTAAAGTATAAGAAGAAGAGTTGATCATCGAGGAAAACTATATATCGAGTAAATTGCATCTTTAACTCTTATGCCATGTAGTAAACGTGAGGTTGAGAAAGACCTAATCTTCTGCCCATACCTCTTAGGATGCGTGAGGAAGAAGGCTCCAATATGTGAAATATGCTCTTGGGACAATCCATCTAAAGAAGAAGAACTCTACTTTAAGTTTACGAAACATCTTGAAGAGGTAAAAGCCAACTTAGCTAGGGAAACCCCTACTCAAATCGACGAATTCTGGTGGGAGGCCAGAATTGAACCCGTTAAAGTTGAAGCCCCGGTGAGCGAGATTAAAGCTGAAATCGAAATAGCTGAAGCTAAACCTGAAACTGAACCTGAAAAGGAAAAGGTTGAGGAAATTAAACCATCCATCACCATAGACTATCACCTCAGACGTTTAAGTGAAGACTTGAAAGAGACAATCTTAAGGCTTAGAAGCGAAATATTAAAGCTCGACTCGGGGATAGAAGAGAAGATCAATAAAACCTTCATAGGATATAAAAGCGTTAGAATGAAGCACTACTTTGTACATCTGAAGGCTCTACCGCTTAAACATGAAATTGAAGTTAGATTCCGCTCAGGAGGTTCAATAGAAGACCCTGAGGGTTTAAGTAAACCCATACCGAAGAGCTTCGACACACCTATGGATCGCCGCGTGAGAATAGCAAGTCCAGATAAAATACCCTACGTTATCAACCTCCTCAAACAAGCATATGAAAACCTAACAAAAAGCTAGCTCTCCTCCTCCAATTCAACGTATATCGCTGGTTTACACGGTCTGGCTAATACAGCCCTCCCCTTAGGATCGTAAATTTCAGGAGAATCCTCACAATAGATTAAGACTTCACATTTAAATTCTCTCTCTAAGAACCCTTTAACCTCTTTTAAGAGGTTAAATTCATGGCTTTGTTTAAATTCAACCCAAGACTTTGCAAAGTCTTTATCCATCTTGGGAAGCATATCCATCGTACTCCTTATGAATTTAGCAATCGTAGCTCTATCCAACTTAACGCCGATTTCCTCAAGCTTCACTAAAATTGTTTTAACATCAGGCTTCTCCGCGTTTAAAACCTCCCTATAAACCTCCCACTTCCAACCAGCCGCGACATAGTAGACTATCTTCAAAGGTCTACCTGGAAGTACTCTAAGTACTCTATTGGTATCCTCAATCAACTCTTTAACAAACTCCTCACTTTTCTCAGCCTCATCATCGACTAGACTCAAATCTGGTGAAGGCCACTCAGCCTTACAGACCAACCCCCTCCCTCCAATAATGCTCCAAACCTCTTCAGCCGTATAGGGGGCTATGGGAGCCAGTAGCCTAGCTCTAACTTCCATAAACTTCTTCAAAGTATTCGAGTAACGAGAAGCTTCTTCAAGGCTTAAACACCCCTTCCTCCTAAGGAACCAATTTAAATCGCTATCCATCTGGTAGAGTACGAGTTGAACAGCCCTCCTTACATCAAGCTTTTCAAACGCCTCAGTAACTTCTCCAATAGTCTTCTGCAACCTACTCATCAACCACCTATCAACCCTATCAACTTTAGAATCGCCAATAGGCATAGCGGCCACCACCCTGTACTCCCTGCAAAGTGCTTCGAGAAAATCAGCTACAGATTTTGCTAGAGATGGGCTGAAGTTCGCATCTTGAAGCAATCCAGCCGTAGATACCACCGCTATTCTCAAAGCATCTGCACCATATTCTCTAATAGCCTCTCTAAGCGGTATTATATTGCCTAAGCTTTTAGACATCTTACGGCCCTCCATTAAAACACTACCGTTTACAACTATCTGCTTAGGCCAAAGCTCCCTCGGAAATATAGCTACATGGTTGAATATGAAAAACGTCAAATGGTTTGGAATGAGGTCTCTACCGGAATGCCTACTATCCAGGGGATAGTAGTATGTGAACTCTCTCCTAACCTCTTCAATAAGCTCAGTCTTCACGCCTATTGAAGAAGCCACATCCCTAGGATCGCCTAAACCCAGAAACACATAGTCGAAAAAGCGATCATTCAACCTATTGGGGTCAAGTAGACCCATGTTTACGTATTTAGCTACAATATAATAGGCCATGTATATCGTACTATCCGATAAAGACTCTATTATCCAGCTCTCATCCCATGGAAGTTTAGTACCTAAACCCCTCTGCCTAGCGCAAGCCCTCTCCTTAAGCCAATCCACAACATTTTTGAATTCAACTCTAAGCTCTTCAGGTACTATACGCATAGAATCTAAACACTCATACACCTTCCTCTTCCACTCAGGATTTCCATAGTCTATGAACCACTGATTTTCCAAAATTCTCACAACACACTCCTCACCGCATCTACAGTAGACCTTATCCGAGAGCTCATATATCACCCGAGCATCGCCTTTTTCAATAAGCTCTCTCCTAATAAGCTCCCTAGCCTCTGAAACCCTCATACCGGAGTATTTGCCAGTATTACTCAGCATGAAACCGGAAGTCAGCTCACGCCTATAAAGCTCTCTCGTCGCGTCTTCAAGCTTCGGGTCTGTCTGACTTTTAATACCCATATCCCTACATATGTCTGCCGCTGGGACTTCTCCAGCCCCCTCAAAACTGATAATTGTTATCGGCTCAATTGAACAGCCAGTCTTCTCCTTAATCTCTTTAAGCGCCATGTAGTCGTATGGGGCGTGACTCGGCACAGACATGACCACGCCAGTACCATGACCTGGATCTACAAAATCCGCCTCTAAAATCGGTACAGATTTACCGTTAACGGGGTTTACCGCGCTCCTCCCAACTACATCCCGTCCTTTGAAAACCTCTAAAACCTCCACCTTAATATTCTGATGTTTAAGCCTTTGAGAGGCTTTTAAGCCTAATATCCACTTCTCCCCATCGACAACCGCTTTAACGTAATCGGCCTTAGGATTAACCCATATGTTTGTAACCCCGAAAACCGTTTCAGGTCTAAGCGTAGCCGTAGGTAAGAAGAAATCGCCCATTTTAAACTTTATAGCTACGAATTCAACGATCTCCGGTTCAACATCGCCCTTCGTATCGTGCTGTCCGACAGGGTTTCCACAGCTTGGACACCAGCCTACAGGGTGCGTACCGATTTTAATATAGCCCTTCTCCCTAAGCTTCCTAAACTGCCACTGTATAAACTTGCTATAGCCTGGGTCTACGGTTGTAAACTCCCTCCTCCAATCTATGGAATAGCCCATCTCCTTCATACCGGACTTTATCTCCTCATGGAAAAACCTCGCCATCTTAAGTGGGTCTTCAAGGTCCTTAAGCGCTTCCTCTGGAACTTTATACGTTTTAGTGAAAAGCTCTTTAAGCTCTTCATCTCCTGAAGCAAGCCTCTTAGCCATAGCTAAGATTGGTGTACCCGTGTAGTGGAATCCCATTGGGAATAGTACTTGGAAACCCCTCATCCTCTTATACCGTGCATAGATGTCTGTTATCGTATACGTCCTACCGTGGCCTACGTGTTGTGGACTATTGGGGTATGGATATGCTACAGTCAAGTAGAACTTAGGCTTAGACGGGTCTAAGTCAGCCTCGTATACACGCTCCTCCTCCCATATCCTCCTCCACTTATCCTCAATAGACCTCGTGCTTGAAGCAATAAAAGTCACCAGCATGGATAACAATCGAAAACCTCATATAAAGCTTTTCTCCCTTGTGAGTAAATCCCTCGGATAATCAGTAACGTTTTTTAAGAACGCCTCCAAAATTTCACTGGGATGATGAGAGAGGTGATCTCTGAGCCTTCGGATTTACGGCTTTGATTAGCCCCCTAAAACTGACCCTCCATAACTTATACGTCTTTCAAAGCGGTGTAAGATTTTTTTTATAACAATCAACATCTTCTTATAGGTTGATCGCAGACCGATGTATGGTGAGCATTTCCAAGTCGTAAGTAAAGTATTAAACGAAATCCGTAGATTAAACGGCGTCTTAGCCTCAGAGGTTTTAACGCAAGCAGATAAGGAAAAGCTCATAGCTCTTGAAAGTGAGGAGGAAAACGTAGAGTTTCTAGGCTTTAAAAGGTATAATGAGGGTTTAAGAGAGGCTTTGAATAGAACATTTTCGATCGCATTAGCCTTCAGAAGCTCTGTATTCCCCATGCCCCATAAACCCCCCGTTAAGCTCCTATATCGTAATGTCGTAGTCGGTGAAATGCTATATGAGGATACTCAGCCGAGTTACAGAGGTAGAGCCGTGGAAGTGTTTAAAGGCTTCGTAATATACCCCGAGCTATTGCCCAGAGAGCGGTCTGAGAGAAACCACGTTAAACTCGTCTATCTTAAAAGAGTCCCCAGTTTCATAATAGGGTTGGATGAATCCATAGAGGACCCCGTCTACGGTGAGCCATCACCTAAAGGTCACACATTTATACTGAATAAGCTTAAAGTATACACCGTTTTCAATGATACCGCTACTGGTATTGTAGGATTTAATGTTAAGAATTTTTAAGACTAAGAAGATTATATAGAATCCCCATTATCAAGCAGGTGTAAATCATGTGGGAACGTTACATTAAAAAGTACGAAGCCGCCACCCCGAAGTCTAAGGAGCTTTACAGGAGGGCTTTAAAAGTCATACCTGGAGGCGTTTCACATAACATAAGATTCTTCCCACCATATCCGTTCTACACGGTCAAAGCTAAAGGCTCTAAAATGTGGGACGTTGACGGCAACGTCTACACAGATTACTGGATGGGACATATGGCTTTAATACTGGGCCATTCACCCGAATACGTTGTAAAACGTATTAGAGAGCAGATTGAAAACGGCTTCCACTTTGGAACGGTCAACCCATATGCTTTAGAACTCGCTGAAGCCATTCAGAGAAACCTACCTTCAGCTGAAATGGTTCGTTTAGGTTGCTCTGGAACCGAAGCCACTATGTATGCTGTAAGACTAGCCAGAGCCTATACGGGTAAACGTATAGTCGTTAAAGCTGAAGGCGGATGGCATGGCGGAAACCCGATCCTCCATAAAGCCGTAAGTATGCCATACGATAAACCAGACTCCCTAGGCATTCTAGAAGAAGAACAACGGTTTACGAGAACAATACCCGTTAACGACGTAGATGGATCCGAGGCGGTTTTTAACGAATGTAGAGGAGACTTGGCATGTGTAATAATCGAGCCTGTTATAGGGAGCGGTTGCATCCCCCTAGATAGATACTACCTCCTATATTTAAGGGAAGTATGCGATAGATACAATGCGGTTCTAATATTTGACGAAGTGATAACCGGGTTTAGGCTTGGGCTTTCAAGCGCTCAAGGATTCTACGGAGTGAAGCCCGATTTAACAACACTCGGCAAGATCATAGGGGGTGGATTTCCAATAGGAGCTGTAGCAGGGATTTCAGAAATACTCAAGCTGGCGGATTTGACTTCCGGGCGTAAATGGGAAAGGTGCTGGATAGGGGGTGGAACATTCTCCTGCAACCCTATGTCGTCGATAGCGGGATTAGCTACAATAGAGTTTCTAGAGAAGAATGCAGATCAAGTTTACGGTAAAATCAACAGGCTAGGTGAAGAAGCTAGGAAGGGGATAGATAAAGCCCTCAGTGGTTTGAAGGGTTTAAACGCTAAAACTACCGGCATCGGAAGCCTACTTTTAACGCACTTCTTAAAGGAGGGGGAGGACGTAAAATCTCCTAGAGATCGTTTAAAAACAGATCTGGAGGCTCAGAGAAACTTCTACATAGCCCTTATAACTCATGGAGTATTCTTCCTACCAGGTCATGCTGGTGCTATATCCTACGCCCATACCGAGGAGGAGATAAAACATCTAATCGAAGCTGTTGAGAAAATAGCGGAGGAGGCTTAATGAGCGAACTTGACGGCATTATCAGAAACTTTGAAAATTTATCAAAGAACCTTAGCAAGATTCAGAAACTTGAGAGTAAGCTTAAAGCCATAGATAAGCTTCAAAAAAACATGGAAGTATTTGAAGGAATATGCCGAAGATACCCGGAGCTTCGAATTGAAGAATTAAAAGACACATTTTTAGAAGTATTGGAAAACCCAAATTTAACACGGGCTCAAAGAGTAGCTATTCTAGCTAAAAACATAGAAGTTCTAGCGAATAAGGGTACGTTAAATGTTAAAGGACCTAAAGACCTTGAAATGATAGGTTTAGCCCTCCTCCTATTTCCGGAACCGACGGGCATTAGTGACATCATAGGGCTATCGTTTATAGCCGCAGGGCTGCTTCTTAGAAAGTTTAAAGGTAATGTTTAGACCTCTCCGTGATTCACAGTATTCGGCGAAATCTTATATATGCTTCAACGTAGATCCAACTTGAAGTATGGAGTTTTAGAGAAGTCTGTAATTGTAATTTTATACCTCCTACTATCTATCCACATAGCTCCGTGGACTCTATGCTCAGAAGACTACTTAGACTTATACTCATATGATAAGAGAATGCCTTTAAACGCTGTAGAAGAGCTCGTACGTGAGGGAGATAGGTACGTAGTCTACAAGGTATACTTCGATTCCGTAAATGGAGAGAGGATTCCAGCTCTACTAATCCTACCTAAAGTTAAAGGTAAAGTTCCATGTATAGTGTTCCTCCACGGCTATGGAGGCTCTAAGGAAGACATCCTACCTTTAACAGACCTAGCGGCATCAGAAGAATACGCTCTAATTGCTATAGATGCAGAATACCACGGTGAACGTAGGGAAGAAGGTAAAGCCCTATACTCCACCAACATAGAAGACTCTGTTAAAAGCATAATACAGACAGTTATAGACCTTAGAAGAGCCGTAGATTACATTGAAACAAGACCTGAAATAGACGCCGATAGAATAGGCTACGTCGGCGGCAGCATGGGCGGCATACTAGGCGCCATATTCATAGGAGTAGAACCTAGGATTAAAGCAGCAGCGCTTCTAGTGGCTGGTGGAAACATGAGCCTCATGATAAGAGAGAGTCAACACTCAGCCATACCGCCCATAAGGGAATACCTTAAACTCAACAACATATCCTATGAAGAGCTTCAAAGAATGCTCGACCCAATAGACCCTATAAATTTCATAGGGAAATTCTCCCCAAGACCCGTAGTTTTCCACCTCGGCAAGTATGATCGAATAGTCCCAGCTGAAGCAGGTGAACAGCTCTACAGGCATGCTGGTGAACCTAAAACCGTATACTGGTACGACTCAGGTCACGATCTACCATTGGAGCTCGTAGTTGCTAGAGTGTTAGATTTCATGGATAGGGAGTTGAAGAATAGAAGACTAATGTTCTATGAAACACGGGAATTCAAATACTGGCTTTCACGTTACATAATACCTTCGATCATAACCGTAACCGCCATTCTACTATTAACCTACGTCTTTAGAAGGAAGATCGCAAACGCGGTTCGACGGCTCATAACGTATACCCGTAGCCCCAACATAGGGGCTAGAGCATCCATTTTTAAGCTGAAAGTCTAAAGTGGATTCTGTCAACCATGTAGCCATTTTTCACTTAAGATGGTTCTTCTAACAGTTGCTCCTCGAAGTTTTCCGCCCCCTTTATACTACGTATTGTAAGTAGTCTAGTAGGCTTGATCACTCTGAATTCTCCTTATTATTCCTTTAGTTGTTATCCCTATTGTTCCTCAATCGGCGTATATCACAGTATTACCTAGAATTCTTTAAGCCACGCAAACGGCAACTTTAAATCCTTCATCGTCTTTAAACCAGGCTCTGCACTTAAAACTCTAGGTATCATGTTTACTATCATCGCAACAGTAGCTTCATCGCCAGGTATGCCATTTTTAACTTCAAATTCTAAACTCGGCACCCCCTCTATCTTGACGGCGTCTCTGGGATTTTTAGCGTTAAGATACATTTGAAGGTTAAGTTTAAGTTTTTCAAAACCATCAGCAAACCCCCCTATGCTCTGTGAAACGCCTATAACTTGACCGGGTTTAATTTTGAAGAACTCCGTCTCAATAGTTTCAGATGCTACAACTGGCTCCAAGCTTTCCCTAATGTAGTTGAAACTCCAACCTAAGCAGTCGGCAATCATATCGAAAGATTCTCTAAGGCCCACATGTCCCATACGGCCTTTTTGAACGGCACTTCTAAATTCTTCTACACTCATACCTGAACCTATCTTCCTCTGTAGTGGGAGACGTCTCTTAGATGCATCGACTATCCTCCAAGCCTCTATCCTATCAATACTCACACAAACGGATGTTAAAGTCAAAACCATAGTGTCTAAAACGAAGCCTGGGTTGACACCCGTCCCAAGTACTACGACACCGTTCCTCCTAGCGGCTTCATCTATACGCTTCGCGGCTTCGGGGTTCCTCCTCCATGGATACGCCAACTCTTCACAAGTAGATATTACGCTCAGTTTACTCTCAACTATTTCCAATATCTGAGGCTCAACCAAATCTAACCAAGAACTTGTAGTGTGAAGGACAACGTCTACTTTAACATGCTTTAAAGCTTCAGCTAAACTCCCGTAGACTTTAACGTCAAGCCTCCTATTAAGGCCCGCAACAATACCCAAGTCTCTACCCTTTTTCGCCTCATCTGAATCCACCGCTCCCACGACTTCAATCCAAGGTTTTGAAATCAAAGCCCTAACAGTCTTCGAACCAATCGACCCAACGCCGTACTGTAAAACCTTAACCATTATAATCACCTACTCTAAAACCCTAAACCCTACAGCTTTTATACAATCCTCATTTATAAGCTCCTCCTTAACCTTATCAAGAGGTTTTATACACTTAGAGTAATCTGCTATCGCAATCCACTCCGCAAACTCTCCACGTCTCAAGGTTCTAGACTCTGAGAATAGAAGGTCTATACCGTTCTTAGCGAGTATTGATGCGGCTCTAGCTAAAGCACCCGGTATATCATTGAGGCTTATCCTAAACTCTACAAGTTTAGCCTCAGGGTCTGCAAAGAGGTTTATAGCAATCCTCCTCTCCTCCACATCCGCGACTAAAAGAACTCTCATACCGTCTTTCAAACCTAAAGCCTCCCTAACCCTCGCCGGTATTGAAATCCTCCCCTTAGCATCTATCTTCTGAATACTCGCTATACGCATAGTCCCCCTCAGTATCTATGAAGTAGTAAAATTTATAAATTGTGGGATATATTGATTTTCTATCCCACAAATTTCCCACAGGAGGAATATGTTTGAAAACGTTGAAGAAGCTCCCTGAAACACTCTACGAGGAAAAGCCTCTTATGAAAGGGATCATTAAGCTAGACGCCAATGAAAATCCATATCCGCCACCTCAAGAAGTCATAGAAGCCATAAATAAGGTTTTAAAGCTTGTAAACCGTTATCCACCAGAACCCGTGAAGCTTAAGGAGGCGATAGCTAAACTCAACGGTTTAGATCGTGACAACGTTGTTGTAGGAGCAGGTTCAGATGAACTTATAGACCTCATAGTGAAAGCCTACGTTTACCAAGGCGCTAAGGTAGCGGTTTTATACCCAACCTTCCCAATGTATGAGAGGTTCACAACGATAGCTGGAGGTTCTATAGTTAGGATTCCTCTAAACCCAGATTTCACGTTCAACTTAAACGCCATTATGGATACACTGTCCTCTAAAGACGTTCAACTATTCTTCATGCCAAATCCAAATAATCCAACTGGTTTAGGCCCATCCTTAGAGCAGATTGAGGAACTACTTCAAACAGGTGTTTTAACTGTTGTAGATGAAGCCTACTACGAGTTCTCAGCTAAGACCGCTCTAAAACTTCTTAGAAACTATGAAAACTTAATAATACTCAGAACCTTCTCTAAAGCTTATGGACTGGCTGGGCTGAGGATAGGATACTGCTTAGCCTCAAAACAGGTGGTGGAGAATCTCTTAAAAGTTAAACCACCATACAACGTATCTTTAATAGCTCAAGAAGCCGCTTTAACACTCCTTGAAAACCAGCATATAGTAAATGCTACCGTAGAAGCGATCAAGAAGTCTAGAGAAGCGCTATACAATTCGCTAAAACAGCTTAAACACGTTAAACCATATCCTTCAGAAGCAAACTTCATCCTCCTAGACGTATCCCGTTCAGGCTTATCTTCAAGTGAAATTTCAGCAAAACTCCTCGAACACGGTATTTCTATCAGGGTTATAGGCGTTCTAAGCGGTTTTCAAGGAGATTTTATAAGGGTAACTATCGGAACGGATTATGAAAACGCCATGTTTATTGAAGCTTTAAAGGAGATTTTAGGAGATTAGGAGGTGGTTAAATGGGGGTCGTATTAGCACTACCGAATAAAGGTAGACTACACAAGCCAGCTTTAGAAGTATTAGCTGAAGCGGGTATAAGGGTTTTAGATAAGGGGAAGCTTTACGGTAGGACTAATGACTCTGAAATAGATGTAATATTCGCCAGAGCTGCTGATATACCTAGGCTCGTTAAATTGGGTGCTGCAGACCTAGGTATAACAGGCCACGACTACGTTGTTGAAGCAAACGTTGAGGTTGAAGATCTACTTGATTTAAAATTTGGGAAAGCCTCCCTCGTGCTAGCCGTGAGAGAAAACTCCGGGATTGAAACGGTTCGAGATTTAAAACCAGGGCTTAAGGTTGCGACAAAATACGTTAACATAGCTTCAAGATTTTTCAAAAAAATCGGTTTAAAAGTCGAAATAATCCCAATCACAGGAGCAGCTGAAATTATGCCCCACTTAAACGTAGCAGATGCAATTGTAGATGTTTCAAGTACAGGCACTACTTTAAAAATTCACGGGTTAAAACCCATAGAAGTTTTACTTGAATCTTCATCTCGTCTAATAGCGAATAAAGACAGTTTAAAAGTGAAAAACGACAAAATCATGGAGGTTAAACTCGCCCTTGAAAGTGTTCTTAAAGCTAAGGGTAAAAAGCTCCTCATGATGAATGTACCGGATAGATTTTTAAACAAGGTTTTAGCGGTTCTACCAGCTATGGCTGGACCGACAGTTGCGGAAGTGAAGGCCGAGGAGAAAATGTGGGAGGTCTATACAGTCATAGATGAAGATGAAGTCTATAAGGTGATAAACCTCGCTAAAAAGGCTGGTGCACGGGATCTCCTCGTAATGCCCATAGAGAGGGTTATACCATGATAATAGCGCCATCCATAGACCTCAAAGATGGAAGATGTGTAAAGCTCATCCAAGGTAAACCCGGAACCGGGCTGAAGATCCCCCTAGACCCTATCACTGTGGCTAAGTATTGGGTTGAGGAAGGCGCTCCTCTTTTGCACGTAGTGGATTTAAACGGTGCGATAGATGGTTCAGCCGTAAATAAGCCCGTGATCTTTGAAATCGTTAAACGGGTGGCCGTTCCAGTTCAAGTAGGTGGTGGAATAAGATCTGTTGAAGATGCTCTATGTTTAGTAGAGGCTGGTGTACATCGTATAGTCCTTGGTACGGTGCTTTATGAAGACTTAGAGCTCTTTAAGAAAATAGTCGACGCCGTGGGTTCTGATAGAATTATAGTGGCTTTAGATGCCAAGTCTGGCTTAATCGTTAAAAGAGGTTGGACTGAAACGGTGGGGATTACGGTATACGATGCTATTAGGAAATTAGACCCGGACATGTTCTGGGGTATACTGTACACGGACGTTCAACGTGAAGGTTTAGCCTCAGGAATCTGTTTGGAAACGTTGAAGAAGATTTTAAACGCTACGGAAAAGCCAGTATTCTACGCTGGCGGTATATCATCCCTACATGATATAGTTCTCTTGAAGAAGGCTGGCGTCTACGGAGCTATAGTAGGTAGAGCTTTATATGAGAAGCGTTTTAGCTTGAGGGAAGCGATGGAGGCTGCTCGGAATGGCTAGACTAGCCGCATGCGAAAGGAAAACGTTGGAAACATACGTAAAAGTCGAACTCAACTTAGACGGGTCGGGCCTTTCAGAGGTTAAAACGGGCTACCCATTCTTCGACCACATGCTTGAAACGCTGTCGAAGCACAGTTTAATAGATTTAAAACTGTCCGCCGAGTCATTGAAGACGCCAAATATCCACCACGTAGTAGAAGACGTAGCTCTAACAGTAGGTGAGGCTTTAGATAAAGCTTTAGGCGATAGAAGAGGCATAGTTAGATTTGGCTTCGCCATAATACCTATGGATGATGCTTTAGCAGAAGTTTCCCTAGACGTTTCCGGCAGACCATATCTACACGTGGAAGGCCGATTTAATGGTTTCACGGAAGGATTGGACTTTAACCTCGTAAAACACTTCCTACGTAGTTTAGCTCAATCCAGTAGGCTTACAATACACGTTCCACGTATATACGGTGAAGATGCCCACCACGTTTTCGAAGCTTTATTCAAAGCCTTAGCTGTAGCTTTAAGAGAAGCATGTAGAATCGCCGCAAATGGTCGGAATAATGTTCCTAGCACGAAGGGGGTTTTAACGTGACCATTTTAAAACCAGTAAGATTGAAAACCTTATCGCAAAAAGACTTCGAAAGGCTTCAGAAAAGAGGGCTATCCAATTTAGAAGATGTCAGAAAAATAGTAGCCAAAATAGTTGAAGACGTGAAATCTAGAGGGGATACAGCGCTCATAGACTATACTAGGCTCTACGATGGCGTAGAATTAAACGTTGAAAGTTTAAGAATAACGCGTGAGGAGATGGATGCGGCATACGGTACGCTAGACAGCACCCTCATAGAGGCTATGGAGTTTATACACTCCCTCGTGGGAAAAATATCCCTAGGGCTTTTACCGGAAAATAGGCTTCTAGAGCTTGAGAGAGGCTTACAAATCTACGTATTGTGGAAGCCCATAGAACGCGTTGGCATCTACATACCGGGTGGAGCCAACCCCTATCCATCAACGGTCTTAATGACGGCTACACTTGCAAAAACGGTCGGAGTAAGTAGAATAGTGGTCTGTACACCTCCTAAGAACGTTAAACCAGTAGTCCTAGCGGCTATGAAGATCGCTAGAGTTGATGAAGCTTTTAGAGTAGGTGGTGCACAAGCCATCGCGGCCATGGCATATGGAACGGAGACAATACCCAAAGTGGATAAAATAGTTGGACCTGGAGGGCTTTACGTTGAAATGGCCAAGCGCGTAGTTTACGGCGATGTTGGCGTTGACTTACCCGCTGGTCCAAGTGAAATACTGGTGTTGGCGGATGACTCAGCAGATCCAATGCTTGTAGCAGCGGACCTTTTATCTCAAGCTGAACATTCAAACTCTTCCGCAATACTCGTATCAACGTCTGAAAAGCTTGCTTTAGAGGTTTCAAAAATCTTAGATACGATGGTGGATTCAAATACCCTTGAAAGCTTTAAAAGAGGTGGATTATTCATAGCCGATAGCTTAGAAGAGGCTGTGGAATTTGTAAACAGCTACGCTCCTGAACATCTTGAAATATTGCTTGAAAAACCAGGAGAAGCTCTAAAAATGATTAAAAACGCGGGCTCAGTTTTCATAGGCTCTTTAACACCAGTCTCCCTCGGGGACTATGCAACAGGTGTGAGTCACGTCTTACCGACTGGTGGGGCTGCTAGATTCTCATCAGGTCTTAATCCACTTCACTTTATGAAAAGCTTAATCGTTCAAATGGTTGATTTAGACGGGTTTAAAACGCTTAAGAGGTTTGCAGAGGTTATGGCTAGTATTGAGGGATTTAAAATGCACTATAATGCTTTAAAAGCTAGAGATGCGTTAAACAGCCTACGGCTTTAAAATGTGATATGCTTGGAGGAACCACTATGAGTTGGTGTTTTCTAGATGAGCTTTACAAGATCATAGAAGAGAGGCGCGATAAACCTATTGAAGGCTCTTACACTAGCAAGCTTATGTCGGAGGGCTTGGAGATTATAGTCGATAAAATCCTTGAAGAATGTTTCGAGCTTGTTGAAGCAGCTTACAAAGGCTCTGAAAACGATACCGTATATGAGGTATCAGACCTAATATACCACGTCCTCGTCTTAACGGCGTTCATTAAAATCCCGTCAAGTAGAATCCCGGAAGAACTTATGAAGAGGAGGTCGTTAGGCCATGGTGGGAGAAAAGCTCAAAGTAAATAGTACACCCATGAGCTTTAATGAAGCCGAAAGACTCGCTGATACTTTAAACTACAGACACAACGGCGGTTTCGTAGTAGCAGTCGCTCAAGATGCCAATACGGGGGAGGTTTTAATGGTAGCATTCATGAATAGAGAAGCCTTCGTGAAAACGTTGACAACAGGTTTAGCCCACTATTGGAGCCTATCTCGAGGAAGACTTTGGCGTAAAGGTGAAGAATCTGGACATGTACAGTTTGTGAAGGAAGTATACGTAGACTGCGACGGCGACTCAGTATTGCTTAAAATCGACCAGGTCGGATACGCATGCCATGAAGGCTATAAGTCGTGTTTCCATAACAAAGTCTACGGCTAAACTGGAAAACCCCCAGATCTATGAATATTAGCCGTTAAAGGTTTTAATACAGCCTCCCAGAACTTCTATTCCATGTACTTCAAATCCCCATTTTACTCTTTATATGGCGTTGTAGCCTCTGAACACCCTTTAGCCTCCATGGTTGGTGCTAGCGTTTTAAAAGATGGTGGAAACGCTGTCGACGCCACGGTGGCCATAGGCTTCTCTCTAAGCGTGGTATTACCTCACCTCTCTGGACTCGGTGGAGACTTTTTCGCTCTATTGATGGATCCAGATGGCCACGTATACTTTCTTAACGGTAGTGGTTATGCTCCTAGAAGACTCACCCTAGATTTTATGTTGAGCTTAAAACTTCCCCTTATGCCGGCCCATGGCGTTTATTCCATTTCCATCCCTGGAATGGTTGATGGCTTATACAATTTATGGAGAAGGTTTGGGAGATTAGAATGGAGTAGGCTTGTCCTTCCATCGGTTAAACTCGCCCACGGCTTTCCAGCTACCAGAAGCCTCTGCAATGCCATCGATAGACTTAAAGGTGAACTTATGAAAGATAAGGGTTCAAGGGAAACCTATCTTACAAATTATAAAGTCCCATGTGAAGGAGATGTACTTTCATTTAAAGGTCTTGCCAAGGCTTTGGAATTGATAAGTTCCAACCCAAGGTGTTTCTATGAGTGTGAAATTGCTGAGAGCATTGTAGAATATGTCAATTCTCTCGGCGGAGTATTGGAATTAGAAGACTTTAAAGACTATAGAAGCGAATTTGACAACCCAATATCTATCGAATATCGCGGTAGTAGGGTTTATGAAATGCCTCCTAATACTCAAGGAGTAACTACACTACACATCCTCAAGCTTCTAGAAGACTTCAGTTTAAAGAAGTTCAACTCTAAATCAATGGATAGAGTCAAAGTCACGGTCGACGTTGCAAGAATAGCCTACACTATTAGAGATAGATATGTCACAGATATCAGATTTATGGATTTAACGGTCGGCGAATTACTGTCTGACAGATTCATCGAAACCATGAAGACTATGTTAGGTACTACTGTAAAAGGCTTCGATGATTGTGATACTACGTTTTTCGCAGTAGCCGATAACGATGGTTGGATTGTAGCGGCGATTCAGAGTATTTTCCATAATTTCGGCTCCTACGTTACTGAGCCAAATTTCAATATTACTTTAAATTCCCGCTCCTCCTCTTTCTCCCTGGATAAAGACCATGTAAATAGGCTTGAGCCTCGTAAGAAGCCTCTACATACGCTTTCCGCCGTATTGATGGATCGTGGTGAAAGACGTATGGCCATTGGAATCTCAGGTGGACACTATAGACCACTATTCCACAGTCAAATACTGACAAATATAGCTGACTATGACCTTCATCCTCAAGAAGCCATAGAGCATCCCAGGTTCCAGTGGGATATCAATACAAACCTAATAGAGTGCGAAGAAGGCTATAGCGGTGACTCTATAACCGGATACGAGTTGAAAAAACTGAGTTATCCTGCTAGAATGGGTGTAGCCACCATAGTTGAAGTTAGAGGTGGATTGAAAGCCGGATATACGGATATCCGTGGAGATGGATTACCCATAGGGTTAATATAGCTAAATAAGCTATCTACCTCTCACTTTGAGAACTAAGTTCAGTTAAACTTAAACCCTCCAAGTAAGAATTATTCTTAAGAGTGCGATGTCTTTTAAGACGGAGATCATGGAGTTTCCAAGATGTGTAATAATGGGTGCTGACGCTCTTAAGAAGATACCTTATATAATTCAGAAGCTCGCCCTTGGGAATAAAGTGCAGTTAGTATCCGGTTCAACTTTTACAAAGAAGGTGGCGGAAGAGATCCATCTAATGCTTTCAGACAGCGGCTTTAGGGTTTCAACATTCACGGTGGAGTCAAACCCAGTCACACATGTAGATGTTAAGAACCTCGCTAAGAGACTTAAAACGGACGGCTCAAGCGTAGTCTTAGGTGTTGGAGGGGGAAGGGTTATAGACGTCGCTAAACTAGCCTCTGCATGGCTCAACAAACCCTTTATAAGCGTTCCAACATCAGCTTCACATGACGGCATAGCATCTCCCATTGTAAGCTTCCTGCTCAGAATGGATGTGTCTGAGAATATGGGCTCAGAGTACGTAGAGGCAAGAGCACCTCTAGCCATAATAGCTGACACATCAGTTATATCGAATGCCTCTAGAAGAAGCCTAGCCGCTGGATGCGGTGACCTGATATCTAAGATAATAGCAGTAAACGATTGGCTTCTAGCCCACAAAATCAAAGGTGAAGACTATAGTGAGTATGCTGCAGCCATGGCGCTCATGGCGGCCAATATAATCAAAACGGGGGCAGACGTTATCCGAATGGGGGGTGAAAAGGCCGTTAGAACCGTAGTTAAAGCTCTAATAGGTAGCGGTGTTTCCATGAGCATAGCTGGGAGCAGTAGACCAGCTAGCGGTGCAGAACACTTATTCAGCCACAGTTTAGACCTACTATCGCTTAAATACGGTTTCGAACGCGCCGAACATGGTATGCAATGCGCTTTGGGGACGATAATGATGGCATATCTACATAAACTCAACTGGATGGAGATTAGAAACCTCCTAGTGAAAATCGGTGTACCCGTTAACGCTAAACAGCTGGGTATAGACTCAGAATACATCATAGAGGCTCTTACGAAAGCTCATAAAATAAGACCTGAGAGGTTGACTATTCTAGGAGTTAAAGGTTTAACTAAAGCTGAAGCCGAAAAGCTTGCGTCTGAGACGGAAGTAATATAAGACCAACGTTAAGAATAACTAAAATGACAGTAGAGTATTCGCTTATACGGTTTAGAGGTATAATTCTTGAACAGTCTCGTTGAAACTAAAGAAGGGCTTATACGTCTACTTCTACCACCTCAAGCGTTAAAACCTTTAGCTGAGAGGAAGCCTAAACCACGCGTTTTCTACAATCCCGAGGCTTCTCTAAACAGAGACATCGCCGTTTTAGCTGTTAGAGTTCTCTCTAAACGGAGGGGTGATTTAAGAGTCTGCGATCCACTCGCTGGATGCGGAGTCAGAGGAATCAGGTTTTTAGCAGAGGGTATGGGCGTTAAAGAAGCCGTTATAAACGACTTAAACCCGGAAGCCTTAGAATTCATACGTATAAATCTCAACATCAACGGTTTATCTGAAAAGGCAATGGTGTTCAATCTAGATGCACGTGAGCTCCTTTTAAGAAGAGACATCCGCCGGAATGGTTTTGATCTAGTAGACGTAGATCCATTTGGCTCTCCAGCCCCATTCATCCAACCAGCTATTTTAAGCCTTAAAAGAGGAGGTGTTTTAGCCACAACGGCTACCGATACCGCCCCCCTATCTGGAAGATACCCGAGGACGTGTTTTAGAAGATACTGGTCTAAGCCGTTGAAAACGGAGTATTACCCGGAAGTAGCCGTGAGAATTCTACTGGGTTTTATTGCAAGAAACTGCACGATGCTGAATAGAGGGCTTAAACCGCTACTCGTCCATAGAACGACGCAGTACATAAGGGTATACGTTGAAATCACCTATGGAACAGTAGCTGCTGAAGAGACTTTAAACAAAATAGGCTATCTAAACCACTGTTCAAATTGCTTACACCGAAGGTTTACGGCTTTAGAGGAGAGAACAGTTAATTCATGTCCAAACTGTAACGGTAGGCTAGAATGGGCTGGGCCGCTATGGATTGGAGAAATTTTTGATACGGAATTTTGCAATCAACTAGTCGTAGAATATGAGACTTCACATTTAAGCGGTAAGAAAGAACTCGATAAACTTCTAAAAACCATAGTTTCCGAATCTCCGGGCGCTACAACCTACTACGTCATAGATGAATTAGCTTCCATCCTAAGAATACCTCCACCATCGAAAAAAGCTGTAATTGAAAAACTTAGAGAAATGGGCTATGATGCATCGCCTACGCATTTTAACGGTAAAGGGTTTAGGACAAACGCCCCTTTGAAGGATATCTTAAGCGGGCTTAGTAGCATCACCCGCTCTTCAAAACCCACTCTATGAGCTTCTTACAATTAAGAGGAGTGACGACACCTTCGACGCTACATTTAGAATTATTCTCACATACTATGCAGGGGCTGTCTATCACTGGTAGTAGTGGGTTGTTCTTCTTAACCGGGTAAAGTCGATAGGTCCATCTTTTTGAATGGTACTCCTTCTCTCTCCTTATAAGCTTCTTATTTTCAAGTCTAATAGCTATCCTAGAGCCTTCCCTACTAGAAACCCCTATAAGCTTCCATAATTCGCTTTGCAGAATACCTCGATCATCGCTTTCATTTATTATCTGCAGAGCAAGCCTTTCAATATTCCTCCGCTTCCTACCGCTAGACGTCAATGCTATATCCTCCAGCGTGAAAAATAAAAGATGGTGGGGTTAAGTAAACATTTCTATCAAACCCAGATGATTATATCGAGGTTTTTCAATATATCCGAGTACCTGTTCCTCACAGTGACTTCAGTTACATTAGCGACCTCAGCCACCTCCCGCTGTGTACGCCTATTCCCAGTTATGATAGATGCTAAGTATAGGGCTGCCGCGGCCACACCGGTAGGTCCACGACCGCACGTAAGTTTAAGCTCCATGGCCTTTTTAACTATATCATACGCTATCTCTTCCGTCCGCCCCTGTATGCCCAATTGATTTGAAAACCTAGATACGTATATAATTGGGTCCACCGGTGGGATGAATTCACTAAGCTCCTTAACTATGAAACGGTAGCTTCTAGCTATCTCCCGCTTATCCATCATCGTTACCTTCGAAATCTCATCCAACGTTCTAGCTAAACCGCAGAGTCTACAGGCCATGTACATTGAAGCCGCAACTATCCCTTGAATGCTTCTACCTCTTATAAGCCTCTTCTTAAGAGCCTTCCGATAGATCAGTGAAGCCGTTTCGAGAACATGTTTTGGAGTATTTAAAGACATAGATATCTTACTCAACTCCGTAAGTGCGAAAGCGAGATTCCTCTCAGAAGAATCTGAAAGTCTAACTCTTCTCTGCCATTTACGGAGATTGTATATTTGCAACGCCTTCGTCTGATCCATCCTCTTAATTGAATATGAAAAACGCCTCCAGTCTATGACTGTGGAAAGCCCTTTATCATGTATAGTGTATGTCGTAGGCGCCCCTACCCTAGACCTCCTATTCCGCTGTTCGTCATCAAAAGCCCTCCACTCAGGACCACTATCTGGAAGTTTACCGTCGAGCACGTAACCGCAGTTGGAACATATGATTTCGCCTGAGTCATGATCCCTGATAAGATTACGACTACCACACTCGGGACATTTTACTCCACCACTCAAACTACCCCCACCTTAAGAGGGCTAATCTTTAAGGTAAAGACTATCCCCCATCATCTTCTCTAAATCTTTAGATTCAAGAGGTCTCACAACCATATATGGAGAATTGACATTACCTATAACATCTACAACAAATCCTACAGTTCTAAGGTTTTTATCGTAAACTTTTGAACCAAGTCTAGGTACAGACCCTTCAAGTTTAACTATGATATAGCCTTGCTTAGAAATCGTGAAAACTTTACCAGCCATCCGTAAAATCTGAGATTTTTTAGAGTTTTTCAAGGGGACAAGGATGTAAAAATCTAGAAAGCTTAAATAAAGTTTTCTATTTTAAGTTTTTTCTAAACCACCTCCATACATGCCTTTTTCACTTCTCAATCGTTTCAGTTCCAAAGCCAACGCTTCTAAAAGCCTCCCCTTAGACTTAGGCTTATCCACTATAACATAACCCCTCCTACCCCACCACATCCTAGGATATCTGGCAGACTCCCTAACTTGAAAACTCAAATTGAGCCGTTTGCATGCTTCAACAAGCTCCTCCAAAGTTGGGGCTTCAATCGCCAATTTACGTGGAACCCTTCTACCCAGCCTACGGGTTACAGACGCATCAAAATAAATAAGCCACACTATGGCTTTACCCGGAAGCTTCATAAACCTCTAAATACGGAATGAGATCACCATATTTAAACGTTGTTAAGAATTATCTAGAGAAGTCTCCAAAGATATACGATATGCAGATAACATGTCTAAGAGGTTTGTAAGAAGTTTCTTAGGTCTTGGAGATTTAACGGCTTATTTCAAGATAGCTCCCGTAGACCACCATCAAACACAACTGAATTGAGGAAGGGTGAAATGAGGGATGGGCCGGGCCGGATTTGAACCGGCGATCTCCACGGTGTGAGCGTGGCGTCCATGCCAGGCTAGACTACCGGCCCACAATTAATTGAAGAACACTTCTAACTATAGATGAACTATTCAGAAATTTTTAAGTTTTAAATCTACTTCTTCCCCATGATTTCTCTATGCTTCCATCTAAGGTTGTACGAGTGGCACTTTCTACATTTTTCTGCTTTTGGGGAATTTCTAGCCCCACACTTACGGCAAATTTTAATGAATAATCTCCTACTCTGAGCTATGGTTTTTTTAACCGGGTCTCTTATAGGCATGGGAATTCTCCTTAACCTATTTTAGACCTGTAAGCAGTCTTATATTCCTTTCCCTTTTAAAGGGGGTCTTTAAACTCCTGCGATTAGTGTTTTCCACATTTACTTTCAAGCTCTTCCAATAACCCTCTCCAATTAACGTTCTCAGCCACCAGTTGCTTAGCTAAGTTAATGCGTTTAGTATCTCCATATCTGATCTTACCAGCTATATCCTGAACCATATTCACCGTAGTATACGTATCATATGGAACGAGTAGAACGGGCACTCCTCTTTCCCTAGCTTTATTGAGTACTAATGGGCTTGGACGTAGATTCCCGGTGAGTATCAATAGAGAAGTATCGGTCTCTAAGGCTACGAGACATATGTCAGGCCTATCCCCACCCGTTATCACAGCCTTCTTAGGCGTGGCCCTAAAATACCTTAAAGCGCTATCAGGCGTCATAGCGCCTACAATGTAGTTTTCAACAAGGACTTCCTCCAGCTTCTCTTCGCACGTCAATACTTCAGCTTTAAGATGCTCCTTAACTTCCGAGCCTCTTGGGCTTTTCATGTTTGAATTTTCAGGTATGACTCCCCATACCTTCACGTTGTTCTTTTCAAGAAGTGGAATGTACACCCGTTTAACTCTATCTAAATCTCCCACGGAGACATTATTCATCACGAGTCCGAGGAACTGCACACCGCTTCCAGTAATATACGATCCATCAAATACTATATCGTCTATCACGTAGTCTCTCTGAACAGACGAGACTAGAAGAATGCTTAAACCCAAATGGTTAGCTATTTCAACGGCTGAAAGCCCTACAGATTTGCCGGAGGATAACTCATGCAAAGCTTCTACGAGTACAAAATCCTTCCCTTCAGACACTTTCTTAAAGCTTTCCTCTATAAATTCTAAGATCACGCTTCTATCCATGGAGTTAAGCTTCTCAAGGTAGAAGTAGCTTAAAATCACAGGTGAAATCGTTTGAATATCTTCTTCAAGATTCAACAGCTCTTTCATCAAAGCGGCATCTTCATCCGTCCTAACATTCTTATACAGAAAGTTACCCCAACCAAAGGGTTTAAAAAACCCGACTTTAAACCCCTCATCTTTAAGAAGAAGGGAAAAACCTACGCATAAAGCGGTTTTACCGAAACTTTCCCTTCCAGTTGACGCTACGTATAGACTTAACGGCTTCTTACCCAAATCTTCACACCACCTGTTTAAGTATACGTCAATGTTATTTTAACATCTAAGGCTAAAGAACTTTTCCCTCTCTCATACACTATTAACGGGTTAATATCCAACTCAGCGATCTCCTTAAAGTCCAAAGCGAGCCTTGACACCCTCAACAATACGTCTACTACCGACTCTATATCGGAGGGTGTTTCACCTCTAAACCCTCTTAAAAGTGTGTAAGCCCTCGTCTCCATTATCATATTGTAAGCTTCTCTACGGCTGAGCGGAGCTAGTCTAAAGCTGACGTCTCTTATTAGATTAACGTATACACCTCCAAGCCCAAACATTATTAAAGGTCCAAATTGAGGGTCTCTATGAACTCCAACTATGACTTCTTTGCCGGAAGGAACCATTTCCTGAACTTCAACTCCATATACGCGAGCTTGAGGTAACAGTGTGGCAACGTTTCGCATCATAGAATCGTAAGCGTTTTCAAGCTCATGGTCAGAGTTTATATTTAAAACAACTCCCCCAACATCGGTCTTATGCAGTATGTGTGGGGAGACTATTTTCAAAGCCACGGGATAACCGATGCTATTGGCTATTGTTAAAGCCTGTTTAAGGTTTTGAGCAAAGCCAGACCTAGGAATATTCAACCCATACGCTTTCATAACCGTTTTAGCCTCATGGCTGAGTAAGACAGTCCTACCTTCAGCTTTAGCCCTTCCTATAACTCTCTGCACTAAGCTTATGTTTCTTTCAAACTCTAGAGGCTCTTCCTTATACTGTACTCCGAGCCTTTCCGCGTAATCAACCATGTTTTTAAGAGTCTTAATAGCGTCTTCCGGGAACTCGTAAACTGGTATGTTATTATTTTTAAGAATATCAACGGCTTCATGTATGGAATCTCCACCCATAAAAACGGCTAGAATCGGTTTATCCGGATACTCGCTTCGAACTTTAACTAAGGCTTTAGCCGTCTCAGTAGGTTCTGTAACAGCCTGAGGAGTTAGAATGACTACTACTGCGTCTACCCCCTGATCTTTAAGGAGAAGCCTTAGAGCACGTTCATACCTTTCGGCCGTAGCGTCTCCGAGAACGTCAACCGGGTTTATGATTGAGGCCTGCTCTGGGAGAAGTGCTTTAAGCCCATCTATAGTTTCATAAGATAGCCACGCTAATGTCAAGCCGAATTTTTCACAAGCATCCGTAGCAACTATACCCGGTCCACCGGCATTCGTCAATATGGCCACATTCCTACCGTTAGGAATTGGTTGAGATGAAAACGCTTTAGCGTTATCGAATAGTTCCTCAATAGAGTCTACGTGAATGACGCCGGCTTTTCTAAATGCAGTTGAATAAGCTACGGCGCTACCAGCCATGGAGCCTGTGTGTGATGAAACCGCTCTAACACCCATGCTGGTTAAACCAGCCTTAAGTACGACTATAGGCTTTTTCCTAGAGGTTTCTCTAGCAACTTCAATAAATCTAGAACCATTTGAAACTCCCTCTATGTAGCAGGCTATTATCTTAGTATTCTCATCATCCTTTAATGCTTCTATGAAATCGACAATATTAAGGTCTGCACTATTGCCTAAACTTACGACCACGCTAAAGCCCAGCCCCTCCCTAGGAGCCCAGTCGAGTATAGCGGAGCATAGAGCTCCACTTTGAGATAATAACGCTATCTTACCCGGCAATGGTCTTGAAGATGCAAAGGTTACATTCACCGGAACCGATGTATTTATAACACCTAGACAGTTGGGGCCAACCATTCTCATGCCGTATTTCCTACATATATCTAGAAGTTCCTTCTCAAGTTTAGCACCTTCTTCACCTATTTCCCTGAAACCAGCCGATATTACTACGAGGCCTCTAACACCCTTTTTACCGGCCTCTTCAGCGACCGCTGGGACTACATTAGATCGTACCGCTATGACCGCTAGATCTACGCTATCATTTATATCCATTATCGACGGGTAACACTTTAACCCGTAGATTTCATCAGCATTGGGGTTAACTGGGTATATTGATCCTTTGAATCCGCTCTCTAGAATGTTTTTAACTATGAGATTTCCAACGGCTCCTGTTCTCCTAGAAGCACCTATGATAGCTATGGAACTCGGTTTCAAAATGGCATTAAGAGCTTCTTGGCTCATTCATACCACTTTTCTTTGAAGAGTTTCAATTTTTCAGAAGATTAATCTCTCATAAATGGTTTTCTGCAGTCGGACGGATAGTTAAATTAAAAAATTAAGCCGACAAAAATACTTTTAATGGCTAAGCTTGACGACGTTGATAGGAAGATTCTCGAGCTACTTAAAAAGAATTCGAGAATAAAGTATACGGAGTTAGCCCGTATTTTAGGCGTTACTGAAGGAGCTGTTAGAAGAAGAGTAGACAAACTTGTGAAGAGCGGTGTTATAAAGAGGTTTACAGTTGAAGTCGGCACTATAAGGCCATCATTAAAAGCCCTCGTCCTTATATCTGCTAGGACATCTCATCCACTGTCTACCGTCTCTGATAACGTGAAGAGGCTTCAAGGTGTTGAAGCGGTTTATGAGGTTTCAGGACTTTACGACATAGTGGCTGTGATAAAAGGCGACGATATTTCCGATTTAAATAACTGTATTGACGAAATTCGTAAAATTGACGGTGTAGAATCTACAAATACCTTGGTTGTTTTAAGAGAACAGTCATGAGATGTCCGAAAAACTTATATTAAGCTAATTATCATCGTAATAGTCGTCGAGTGGTGGTTAAATAGTGGCCTCTATAAGGCTTGAACATATAATAGACTCTACGCTCAGAGAGGGAGAGCAGGCGCCCAGAGTCTACTTTAAGCCTGAGGAAAAATGTACACTAGCCAAGATGATATATGAAACCGTAGGAGAGAAGCTTTACATGGAAATAGGCTCACCCTACAGCCCCAAGTATAGAGCTGGTGTTGAAAGCGTTGTCAAGTACTTCAAAGAGCTTGGATATGGTAATGCAAGGCTCATTGGACACTGCAGATGTTTAAGAGAAGACGTTGATATCGCTTGGAAATGTGGAACATGGGGTGTGACAATATTTCTCTCACCTACGGAAAAACACCTCCTGTATAAACTCAACGGTATGAGTTATGAGAAGGCTTTAGCTACGATAAGAGACGTAGTATCTTACGCTAAGGACGACCTCGGATTTGAATGCGTCATATATACTATGGAAGACGCAACGAGTCTACCTGTTGAGAAAATTATAGAGGTTGGAAAGGTGGCTGAGGAAGCTGGAGCTGACATATTGAAGATACCGGATACCAAAGGTCAAGCCGAACCTTTACAGTTCAGAGAAATCATAGCTAAAACGGCTGAGGAGATAAAAATCCCGCTGGATGTTCACTGCCACAACGATAGGGGTTTTGCGGTCATCAACAGTATAATGGGTCTACTTGGTGGGGCTAGAAGCTTCGACGTATCCGTCATGGGTATTGGAGAGAGGTGTGGAATAGCCGACTTAGTAACTTCTGTTGAAAACCTTGAATCCCTCTATGGTGTAAAGACTGGTGTAGATTTTAAGAGGATTCCCCAACTCTACAACTATCTATCCGCTATATCCGGCATACCCATCCACCCATTCCATCCCATCGTTGGAGTCTTTGCCAGAACCCATAAAGCTGGTACACATCAGAAGGCTGTTTTAAGATGCCCTGAAACCTATGAGACTATAGACTTCTCCAAATACGGTCTTGAAAGACTTTATGAGTTTGGAGCTATGCAGTCTAAAGAGCTCGTAGAATTTCTTCTAAGCGGGTACGATATAGACCAAGCGGTTAAGTCTAAGATCGTGGATAGAATAAGGTCGGTGTCTATGGAGAAGGGTAGGGATTTAAGACTTCCAGAAGTATGGAGTATAATCCAAGAGGAAACAGGGAAGCCTGTTAAAACGAAGCCTGGTTTTACCGGAAGCATAGGCGACGCCATTATATTCCTTAAGATCAAACCTGGACATGGTGAGCAAGACGTAATAGAAAACGTTAGAAAACTCCTAGCTAAGTACAACGTACCATTTAGAATTAGAGAGATTACTGGATACTGGGACTATCTGATCGATATCAAAGACATACCTAATACAGCCCTTCTAGACACTATAACCCAAAGCATTAGAAGCTTAAATTTGGGAATAGAGGAGACCAGCACATCTATAGTCTTCGACGAATTCAGATAAAATTAATCCCCCACTCTAAACATATTCTCCCCGGTATCTGCTTTGAAAAATCTACTTCCTCAGGTTAAAAGAAAAAGAGTATTCATAGAAGGCTTTTACAACGTAGAGGTTAATAAGGCTCTCATTGAAGACTTCTTCAATAATCTGGCGGAAACACTATCGATGACTCCAATAACTAAACCCTTAATTTTCAGCCCAGATATCAGAGGACACCCAATCCATAGAGGACTGGCGGGCTACATGGGCTGGGTTGAATCTGGGGTTTCCCTATACACTTGGCAGACGTTTAACTTCTTTACAATAGACATCTACACGTGTAAAGACTTCAATTTAGAAGACGCTTTAAAAGTAGTTCGCAAGTTTTTAAATCCATCATCTATGGTGTACGAAGAGTTTCTCTACGAAAGCTGACAGTTGCTCAACGCCTCTAAACACAAGTCAATGTATTTCTCAGCCGGGTTTACCCCCGTAGCATTTCTAGTATTCATAGCATAGTCGAACCTTGAATTTGCTTCGTGAACTTTGAGGTCACTGTTTTCAAGTAAACTCGACATTACATTTCTAAGCATTATGTAGGAGTCTTCCATTTTAAGTCTTTGAAACATACGCTCCATTTCACTTTTCCATTCAGAATACCGTTTAAACCTATTTTCATCTACAAACTTTCTGATTTCATCATACTTTCCTATACATTCATTAGTAAGTTTATACACAATACTATAATCTATATCTTTTACTTGAGGCATTGCATCTAAAGCTATTATACCATATTTCTCCTCTTGCATTATAATCTTCGCAGCTTTTAAAACCTCCTCCACGTGGTTTGAATAATCCTTCAATTCGATGCCAACCGGTAATCCTCCAAGATGAGTATTCGTTCTAAACTCTTCAGGTCTCCTAGAAACTCTGGCTATACAGCATAGTATGTCTACCCCACTCTTCTCCTTATAAGCAATTACTCTAAGGTCGAAACCAGGCTTTTCAACATACTCCTGTAGAAAAACACCCTCTGGATTTATCTCACTTGGTTTAGAGTTTTCTCTAAGAACCTCCATTAAATGCCCTCTACAGTCGATCTTAACTATACCTTTACCCCAGCTTCCATGGGTGGGTTTAAAAACAATTGGATATTTTAACTTAGCCTCAACTTCCTCAACAACCTCTTCCATCCAACCGTACGGATCGACCGAACCTTTTGGAAACGGTTTAAACAAACTCTTGGGAACTTTAACACCACCCTTCTCAAGTAGCTCAATAGTTTTAATTTTATTAGCACACAGCTCCTCAACCCTATAGGAGTTTATAACAGTCCTATTAAGCTCTGTAACTTTTCTAGCAGCCTCTAAAGCCCTACTTTTACTCTCACAGCGGTTTACCACGATGCAAATATCCGTCAAATCCTCCTCTGAGAGCATTGAAGGGTTCTTGGTGAAGATCTTCTTAAGAGTTAAACCTCTCTCATCAGCCACTAATAGCAACTCAGCTTCATCTATGGTTAACCTATCGTATAGTAGGGCGGCGTAATTCATCTTAAACTATCTAAAAACTTATGAGACTTAAAAATCTACCTTAAAAAGATATTGAAAAGTTAAGGTGTCAATTCTTTGAAAGTTATACCAGTTTTAGACGTTAAAAACGGTATAACCGTTTGGGCTAAAATGGGTTTTAGAGAATCGTATAAGCCTGTTAGAGATAGCTTATGCCCATTTTCAAATCCACTAGCCGCGGTTAAAAAACTATCATCTTTGGGGTTTAAAATGGTTTACATGGCGGATTTAGATGCCATACTTCACGGTTTCCTAAACACGGAACTCTATAAAACCCTATCTTCAGAAGCAGATTTGATTGTGGATCCGGGAGTTAAGAGTTTTGAAGAAGCCTCAAAGGTAATCGACACTGGTGTTAAGAAGCTCATAGTGGCTACGGAGACGCTTCCAAAATTGGAAGTTGCCCAATCGATTTTAGAAGTATATGGATGCGATCGGGTAGTTTTAAGTTTAGACCTTAAAAACCGTGAAATTATATCTGAAATTCCAAAGCTTAAGAAACTCTCCCCCAGAGAATGCCTTGAAGAGTTTGTGAAGCTCGGCTTTAAAGAAGCAATAGTCATCGATTTGGCTAAAGTCGGCTCTTACAGTGGACCCGATTTAGACCTCATAAGGGAGTTGAAGACTACACATATTAAGCTGATAGCCGGTGGAGGAATACGGAATTTAAACGACCTTATAGCGTTGAGAGACATGGGTGTTGAAGCCGCTCTAGTGTCTTCCGCTCTTCACCAATTTAAATTGACAATACCTGAACTTAAGATGGCCGGCTTTCTCTAGGAGGAGGTGGTTTTGCAGATTTTACTCATTGAAGCGGTGTTGTCCGGCTTATTTAGAAATGTAAATTCAAGCATCCTATCCGAAGGGTTTGCGATGGTTTCATCTCTGACTCGAGACTTCTCCAACGCTGGTTACAATGTCTCTGTATCCATCTGCAAGAACTTCTTAAAATTATTCAGGTTTTTAAAGTACTCAAATGCTAGAAAAATAACCGTCACTAATTTTCTCGAACTTAAAAGGCTCGCTCAACTTCACGATTTAACCTATGTGATAGCACCTGAAAGCAACGGATTACTAGCCCACCTTCTTGAAGAACTTGATGGCTTTCACGTATGCTCCAACCATGAAGTCGTCAGACGTATTTCCGATAAAGCCGTAGTTATGTCAGAGCTTTCTAAAATGGGACTTAAAACCCCTCAAACATTGATATACACTCCTGAAAATCAGCTAGAGTTAGACGATCTTAAACCACCGTTTATAGTTAAACCCAGAACTGGTACTGGTTGCGATGGTTTAAAACTGTTTAAGTCTTTAGGGGAGCTTAAACGCTTCTTGTCGAGTAGGAAGCGGGAATTTTTAATACAGGAGTTTGTCAAAGGTGTACCTGCAAGCGTTTCCCTGCTGACGGACGGCTCAAGAGCCCTACCCATCAGTTTAAACCGCCAATTTGTATCGATCAGTAGAAGCATGTACCTAGGCGGCTATACACCTATGAAGCATAAACTTTTAAACAAGGCATTTGAAACAGCGGTTAAGGCTGTTGAAGCGTTTAGAGGTTTAAGGGGTTATATTGGAGTAGACGTAATACTGTCTAAAAATGGAGTATATGTTGTAGAAATCAACCCGAGGCTAACAGTGTCATACGTCGGGTTAAGCAGATCTTTGTCAGAAAACCCCTCAAATACTATTATTGAAACCGGCTTAGGTAAAACCTGTAAATTTAACCCCAGTTTCAAAGCCGTATGCTACTTTAAGAAAGCCCTATTTGAAGACTCCATCTTTAAACGTCTCAAACATGTATTAGGTTTCTCAGACGTTATGGCTTCTCCCCCAATTCCCGTTGAGAGTAGGGATAAAGCATATGGATTTATAGTAGCAACATCAGACAATTTTACAAATGCTAGAATCGCATATTTTAAAATTCTAGAGAAGCTTCAACGTGAAATAGGGTGTAAGATATCATGGTGAGAGTCTTAGGGTTGGATATAGGCGGTGCCAATTTAAAGCTAACAGTTATGGAATGCATAGGAGGTACAATATCATACGTTGAAGTCTTTACAGAGTATTTTCCAATATGGCGAAGGGGGCGCGAAAATCTTCCAATGGCGATAAAGAACCTTGTTGAAAAATCAGGTTTTAAAAATCCGGATTTAGCAGCGGTAACAATGACGGCTGAGCTTTCAGACGTCTACTTTTCAAAAACTGAAGGCGTCCACCACATAGTAGAATCTACTAGACTCGCATTGCAGAACGTTAAGCTTAGGTTTTTAAACATTCACGGTGAACTTCTAAGTCCTGAAGATGCTAAATCGAATCCTTTAGATGTTGCAGCTGCAAACTGGTACGCATCTGGATGGCTTGCCTCAAAGCTTTCAAAAGACTGCCTCCTAGTAGATACTGGTAGTACCTCTACGTCGTTAGTTCCCGTGTTAAACGGTAAAGTTGCCGCTAAAGGTTTTAACGATTTAGAGAAGCTTATGAAGGGCGAGCTAGTATATACTGGTGCTTTAAGGACAAATGTTGCCGCAATAGTGTCCCACATACCGATTAGAGGTATTTTAACACCAGTATCTTCAGAGTTCTTCGCTCAGTCTGGAGACGTTCACATAATACTCGGCCATATAAGCCCTGAAGAATATACTGTGGACGCACCAGATGGTAGAGGTACGTCTAAGGTTGAGGCGGCGGCTAGACTAGCGAGGGTTGTATGCGCAGATTTAGATATTCTAACAATGGAGGAGATAAACTCTATTGCTTCGTACGTTTATGAAGCTCAGTTACGTCAAATAGTTGAAGCGCTAGAAAGATTATTCAAGGGTTTAAATGTAGATCTTAGAGATAAACCGGCCTACACGGCTGGGATCGGTGGGGAATTCCTTGCTAGAGAAGCTTTGACGCTATTCGGCTTTAGAAACATTAAACCGATCTCCCATTTTGTAGGTTTAAAAGCCGCTAAGGCTCTACCATCATACGCCCTAGCTCTTATGGCCGTGGAATTTTTAGAGGGGAGGGAGCCTAAAAATTGGATGCTGTCTTAAAGATAGGCGGTAGCTTGTATTCAGAGCCTACGGCCCTTAAAAAGCTGTGTTTTGAAATCGGAAATATGTCTTCAAACTACAAGTTAACGGTTTTACCAGGCGGGGCGGTCTTCGCAGATGATGTGAGGCTTTGCTATAAGGTCTTTCAAATCTCTGAAGAAGCTGCGCACAGAATGGCGATACTGGCGATGTCTCAATACGGCTTATTGATAGCGGATATTATGCCGAATTCTAAACCAGTCTACACGATTGGAGAGTGTTTAGAGGTTAGCTCTAAGGGATTTATTCCCATACTCTTACCCCATAGAATACTGGAAGAGGAAGATCCATTTCCAAGGTCTTGGGATGTAACTTCGGACAGTATATCTGCATACGTAGCCTATCTATTGAATGCTAAATATTTAATCTTGATAAAGAATGTTGATGGAGTTTACGATGAACACGATAAGTTGCTTAAAACAGTCGACTTAAACTGGCTTAGGCAACATAATTCATGCTTAGACCGTTTCTTTCCTGAAGTGGCTTCAAAATTAAAGGCTAGGTGTTTTATAGTCAACGGTTTACATTCTAAACGTATTGCCTCAGTTCTAGCTGGATGGCCAACAGTATCTACGGAAATACTCATCAAGTGATCGTTTATCTAAAACCGTTTAAAACTCCTACAGTAGGCATTACCCCCTAACGTAATCTACAAGTATTACCTAACCTCCTGGAAGACTCGAACTCGTTTAAATAAGCCGTTTCTAAACAGTCAATCTTTCACAAAATAGTTTAACAATATTTTTAACTATAAAACCATGACTTTGTCAAACGATATGTTTCTTAAACGTAAGAGAGCCGATTTGAGAGAGTTGATACTAAGGCTAAACCTATGCCTTGAGATAGCTGAAGAGAACCTTTATCGAGCTAAACGCTACGTTGAAAACCTATATGCCGATTACTTAGCAATGCGTGTCCTAGGAGATGGTTTTAAAGCTCTAATATACATGGTGGAGATATCTGAAGTCGAATACATGGTAAAATTGCTATCCAACGTATGTCTAGCGTTGGAGAAGGTCATAATAAGGCTCACAATACTCTCAGAGTTTTACAACGCCTTCTCAGCCGGATTTTTCAAGGAAGATTTTGAAGGACTGAAAGACGTCGAAATTTCCGTTCTTAAATTCGGTTTGACTTTGATAGATGATACACGCGCCTCTTCAGAAGACTTCATAACATCCATTTCACTCAACTTAGATGATTATCGATTAAGCCCCGATGGTCTGATCGCGGAAATCTAGCTAAAAGTATTCATGGTCTTAACTGAAAACCCTATTGTAGCATCTTAAGGTTCACTATTCTACTCTTCATATCCCTAACCTTTTCCATCCTAACTTTACCGTGAAGCCAGTCGTCTGAATCGCAGACGCTTCTGCGGACACCTAAAACGTCCACCTTCAGTTTAGCTACATAACATAGGTCTTCAAAGCTTAATCCTCCGGCTAAGGCTGTTATTAATCCATATTCTCTAGCCTTCGAGTATATTCGAACCATCTGCTCAACGTCGAGATGATTGAAGACTTTCCCCCCATTCTTCGTCTTTACATCTATGAGTATTCCGTCTGCTCCACTTTCATAGGCAATACTAGGTAGATAGATTGGGTTTAACGAGCCGACCAGTTTATAATCCGCATAACAGCACGCCACCACTTTAACATCAGCGTTTTCCTCCCTAACGGCTTTCACTATCCAGTTCATGAGATTCAATGCGCTATTGAAATCATTAACACCCAATAGGCCAGCCTTAACATAATCCACACCCAATGAAGCAGCTCCTAAAGCTGCTAGAGAAGCAGTACCCGGAAGATTGGGTAAATCTCCAATAGTCGCACTGATCTCAACCTTACCCTTAAACTTCTCAACAATCCGCTTTATAAGCAATGGATGATTTGCCCCTAAAGACCCCTCCTTAGGGTTTTTCACATCTAGTATATCGCATCCGCCTTGAAAAGCGTTGAGAGCCTCCTCCTCATCCACTACGCTGACTAAAAGCTTCAATTTCGACCGCTGTGAAAATATAACATGGTTTAAATTTAAATTCTACCTTTAGAAGGTGAACAACCTTTATAAGTAGGTTTGAAGGATAAAAGGAGAACGAGGGATATTAAGAGGTATGAGTAGTTCCGGTTGAGTAGAATACCCATCTATTAGAAACTATAGGGTACAGGATAAAGATGCTGTTGTAAACCTCCTCGCGCAACTCGTAGCCACAGAAGGTAAACCAGTAAAACCCAGGGTACTTAAACTATTCCTAACGAAAGTCAGGAAAAACGGCGGAGTAATACTAGTTTCTGAAGTAGACGGTAAAATCGTTGGAACAGCCGGCGGCTATATAGTCAAGCCGTCTAGCAATGTAGATGGCGAACACTTCGGCTTCATCGAGTTCCTAGTAGTAGATCCAAACTATAGGAGGCGTGGAATAGGTAAAGCATTGCTTAAAGAGCTCATAACCCGTTTAGCACTTAAAGGTGCAGATGAAATATGTCTAGAAGTCGACCCTAGAAATGAAGCAGCCGTGAAGCTTTATTCCCAATTCGGCTTCACTACAAGCCATATTGTAATGCAACTCGCTGTAAACTCTTCTACGGGAAAGATTTAATTGAAGTATCTGAATAATAAATTATCAAGTACCAAAGACGTAAGAGGAGGCATAATGTTTGAGCATAATAGAGAGCATTTCAGAGTATATGCTAGCGCTTCTGCCTAAAATTGGAGGAGTTGCCATAGCATTAATCTTAGGCCTCATTTTTGGAAAGCTCATAGGTAAGGCCATCGCCGTCATACTTAATAGATTTGGCGTTGATAAAGCGATTAGTGGCTCAAGTTTAGGTAAGACTTTAGCAGAGGCTAATCTGACTTTAAGCTCTTTGATTGGTGCTCTCGTACGGTGGTTTATATACTTAGTTGCCTTACTTGCCGCGGTAGATATTCTCCAAGTAACCGCTTTCAGTAACTTTCTAACAATGGTAGTTGAATACATACCTTTCCTGATTTTAGGGCTGTTAATAATCGGCCTAGGTTTCTTATTCGCCGATTTCATATCCAAAGCTATTGTAAATTCCCTCAAAGACGCAGGTCTCCCACATACTAAGATCGTAGGCTTTTTGGTAAGGTTCTTCGTATACTTAATTGTAGTTTTAACGGCTCTCTCTGTTATGAAGATCGACGTCACGATACTTAATACTTTCGCCAGCGCTATGGCTTGGGGTTTAGCAATTGGGATAGCCCTCACCATTGGCTTAGCCCTAGGGCTTGGCCTTAAAGACGCGATTGCCAGAAATGCTGAAAGCCTTCTAAAATCCATCGGTTTAGTAACGTCTAAACTCAGTGAAGAGATAACGACCAAAGAGCTTGAGAGTGAAATCAAACGGTTGGAGAGTGAGCTTAACGCTCTTAAAGAAGAAAAGAAGAGGGAGTTGGAGGAGAAAAAAGCCAGATTGGAAGCCCTCAGCAAGCCTGTCGAAAACGTCGAAGAATTCCTCAATAAGATCGTCGGTTCGACTGGTAGGATAACTAGATTCTATGGAGGATATGAAATAGAGATCTTAGATCCTATTAGCTTCCCATGGTGTGATGTAATGCTGACCATGCAGAACATGGGTTACGATGTATGGCTTTCTAAAAAAGATAACGTCTACTATGTAACATGTAAACCGAGAGCAGAGTAACCATTGATACATCTTCTATAACCCAGCAAGCATTTCAACAAAAAATAAATATATATATAACATTACTTGAGTGATATTAGTGTGGTTTAATGGAAGAACTGTGGATACACTCTGAGCTTAATGTTCACAGCCACTATGAGAAACTCAGCAACCGAATCGTCAAAAGACTAGTATTCCACGGACTTAATAAAGGTGTTCTACAGTGAGGGAAGACGTAAAGTTAGTTACATTCATCGCCATCACTCTGTTTACTGCAGTACTTTGCTTTATGCTTGGCTTAACGGAGAGTCAGACGATAGCAACCGTCATATTCGTAGCAAAAACTGCCTCTACTCTATTATTTTGGAGATTTAGGCTTGCAATAGGCTTCCTCGGACTTGCCCTACTATTCGCCTTCGGAGTTCTCGACGTTGAACACTTCATAGAATTCGCTGGGCTTGATGTTATAATTTTCCTCATAGGTATGATGACGGTTATAGGTTACCTTGAAGAAGGCGGCTTCTTCGAATACATCTTAGAAAAGATGGTTAGCCTCGGTAAGGGAAATCCTATGAAGGTTTTCTACACGCTTATGCTAGCCTCTTTCCTATTAGCTGCTCTCGTTGACGAGGTAACATCCATACTATTCGTTACAGCATTGGTTTTACAACTTACAGCCGCCTCTGGGCTTAATCCAGTACCATTAATGATCGCGACGGTCTTCGCTACAAACATAGGCAGTAGTGCCACGGTTGTCGGCAACCCCATAGGAGTTATGATAGCGTTAAAAAGCGGATTAACGTTCGTAGACTTTCTATCGTGGTCATTACCTATGGCCCTTCTCTCCCTACTAGTAACGATGGTCATATGTTCAAGATACTACTCTAATTACCTGCGAAGCATAAAGGTTGAAGAAATCTCTAGGGGGGATAAAACAGAAGGTAGGAGTCATACCGTTCATTGGGTTATTTTTCTAGGAACGTTAAGCGGGTTAATTTTTCACAATCAGATAGAAAGGCTTCTCGGCTTATCTGAAGGTGTCATGCTCATTGGAACTTCTTTACTCGCCGCAAGCATAGTCCTCCTCCTCGAGAGGAGGAGAGCTCGAGAAATAATCGAAAGGCGTGTAGACTGGTGGACTCTATCATTCTTCCTAGTTCTTTTTGCATCGGTGGGGACTTTAAAATACGTAGGCGTCATCGACGTTGTCGCAAGGGGTTTTCTAGAGTCTGAATTTAAGGGGTTTGGACTCTATATGATCTTCACGTGGAGTGCAGGACTTATGAGCGCCTTTATGGACAATGTTCTAGCAGTCGCCGTGCTCATACCGATTATAAAGGAATTTCAAAGATATGGTTTAAACGTATTCCCATACTGGTGGGCTACCCTCTTCGCCGGCACATACATGGGGAATCTCACACCGATAGGAAGTACGGCTAACATTGTTGCCATAGGGATCGTTGAACGTAAACAACACGTATCTTTTAAAGATTGGGTTAAAATAGGCCTCCCGGTTTCCATATCGACTTTAATTCTTGCCACCGGTATAACGTATCTAAGGGCTTTGTATTTAACGTAAACTATAAGCCCTCAGAGGGCTACAAGCCTCCTATACTTTATAAAGACTTACCATAAGATTCAGCCTTGGAAGTGCGATTAAAGAATTTTACAGAGCGAAACTTAGGAAGGTCTTCCACATTTAACTCTTAAGATTTCTTCAATCACTTTCTCGTTTGTTGGTATTTTCGATGCATCTAAACCTCCCCCTTGTCCAAGTCTAGCCGTACCTCCCCCTCTTCCATTACATAAAATTGCTACATTGCGTGCTATTATTCCAGCATTCAATCCCAGTTCTCTAGCTTTATCACCAACCATTACAATGACATTGGCTTTCCCCCCATCTATGGTAAAGTAAACTGCTACGGTGTCTGGGAACCTGTTGACTAATGTGTTTGCCTCATTTATCACCGTATCAACTTCTTCCCCAACCCTCTTCTCAATGATTAATCTAATCCCATCTACTTCAATCATGTTCTTAACGAGCGAATCAAGCCTAACTTCGATGAGTTTTCGAGTTAGATTTTCAACCCTGCTCCTTTCAAGTTTAAGGTCTCTGAGAAGGCTTAAGATAGAGTCTTTAAGCCTATCCGGTGTACTTTTAAGAATTTCTGAAGTCTCTTCAAGTAGCCTAAACTTCTGCTGTATATACTTTAAAGCCTGTTCACCTGCAACATACTCTATCCTCTCTACGCCATCCTGTATCCTATCTACGCCGATTATTTTTATAAACCCCACTTCACCTGTACGTTTACAGTGGATTCCACCGCATGCTTCAACATCCCACCCTTCAATTTCTACAACCCTTATAGTCCCTCCAGGGTATACTCCACCCTGGTAAAGCCTGAATCCATACTTCTTCTCCGCATCATCTCTGGGTGTGAAGAAGCATTTAACTGGACGGTTTTCCATTACAACCCTATTAGCCAGCACCTCTATCTCTTCAACCTCTTTCAACGTCAAACCCTTATAGTGTGTTATATCGAGTCTAGCCTTCTCCACAGTTTTCTCAGAACCGCTCTGCCAGACGTGGGGACCTAAAACCCTCCTAGCCGCTCCTAAAATTATGTGCGTCGCAGTGTGGTGTCTAGCTAGGCTCCTCCTCCTATCCATATCTACTTCACATTCAACGTAATCTCCCTCAACTGGTTTAACACCCTCAATCTTATGAACTATAACGCCATTGACGTCTCTCACATCTACGACTTTAGCCTCTCCATTTATGGACTTTAAAACCCCCGTATCGTGTAGTTGCCCACCACTCGTCGGATAAAACGCCGTTGAATCTAAAACCACCCATTCGTCTAAAACTTTTAAGACTTTGGATTTAAACTTCCCAACATCAGCTTCTTCGTAGTAGATACGCCTCGTCTTAGGCAGCCCTTCAACCTCTCTCCTAAGCTTCAACTCTGCCTCATCGGTTTTCCCCAGCGTCGGCTTTTCATGCATCTTAGCCACTAGACTATAAAACTCCTGTGGAACTTCAACTTTAATGCCTATGGGAGACAGCTTCTCCCTAAGGATATCTGGCGGTAGCCCATGGGAATCGTATAAGACTATGAGGTCTTCAAGCTTCAACTCCGGCTTCTTAGCATCCCTCACAACCCTCATGGCTACGTTCAACGCTTTACTGATAGATTCACGATACCTCTTGGCCTCCAGTTCAAGCATTTCCATTATCTTATCCTCAGCCTCCAATAGTTCTGGAAAGTCTACGGAGAGGCTTTTAAGATGTTGACCGACGATCCAGCCGATTTCCACCTCCAGCTTAAGTTCATCTATGGCTCTCAAACACCTTCTTATTAAAAGCCTAGCCAAGTACCCTGCTCCTGTGTTTGAAGCTACGACACCATCTCCAAGTATCCACGCTAATGCATAACTGTAGTCTACGAGCTTATATATTAGTTCATAGGGCTTAAGGATCTTCTCAACCTCATCTAAAGTCAAACCTGTTTTCGCAACAATCCTACTCCAAACATCGTTCAACCCTCCCCCCTTAGCGCTTAGAATTCCAGCTATCTTCGAAACTTCCAACAACACTCTTTCATCTATCCTTTCAACACCAGATTTCACCCTAAGCTTCTCTATGAGGTCTCCGTAAACGGCCTCGTATATATTGGGCTTACCTGAGAAAATCCACACGTTTCTTTCAAGTCCATAACCCGTATCGACGATCATGTTGTCTATTGGTTTAAGAGCACCACTTTCATCAGTCTCATAGTGCATGAATACTAAGGTGGCAACCTCCCCACCTCTGATTAAAACTTCAAAGTCTTCACCTGCATTTCCCCCTCCAGACCATAAATCCTCTATGAAAGTAAGCTCTTCAGGATTTACCTGTACAACTTCCTTGTAAAACCTAAAGCAATACTCCACCGTCTCATTATTCCAATACACGTATTTTCCGCCGATGTTGAAAGCATGATGAGCCATCATTTCAAAACCCGTTAAATGCCTTCCAGTCCTACCCACATTCTCGATATCTGTAAACCTTATAGATGGCTGTGAAATCACAAGTGGATTAGCTGGTGGAGGTACTACCCCGCTTGTAACCCAAGGTTGGAAATCATATATGGAGGCTCCTACGAAGTATACATCCTCCCTCCATCTAGCTACAACGGGATACCTCCTAATAACACTATGACCATTCTCTTTAAAGAACTTCAGAAAAGCCTCTCTAAACTCTCTCTTATCAAACCTCTTAGCCTTAGGTGGGTTCCCTATAAAGCCGTACTCTACGCAAGGTTGGTCTCCGCAAAGCTCCTGATCTGAATTTAAAGTCCAAAAGTATCTACCACACTTAATACACCTCTTCCTAACAAACCCCTCTCTCTTAAATACCTCAACCTCATATATGCTTCCCTTCAAAGCCTTCACCGACTCTACAGCCTTCCAGTTTAAATAGCTATAACTAAGGTGATTACACTTAATTATAAACTTGAATCTGTCAATTCAAAATCACGTATTAAACTTCCCATCTGACCTTTCACACAACCACTAGATTGTACGAAAAACATATATATGCATACGTAAAGAAAAACTAATTGCCAAACGTGGGAAGATGTCTGAAAAAGTTGTTGAAGAATTTAGAATTAAACCATCTCTAATAGTTCTGTTAACATTATTAACAATAGCGGTGACGTTTCTCGGCGTTGTTAGCGTTTTTCTAAACCTATCCGTCGGTGGTATTTTCGCATGCCGCTATAGTTATGGTCCAGCAAATGAAACCATTATGGTGCCAACATTAGCGGTCACAATTCTATTACTGGTATACCCACTTAAGGGCAGAATCTCTACTGCAACGCTTACTTCGCTATACGTCATAGGTTCTGTCATCGGCATATATGGTATTGGGCACTTCCAGAATAACGTGAATTTTCCAGTGAGCATCTGTAGACTAACGTTGTTCACGGAACCCCCTCTTAGAAGTATACTTGAGAGTTGGTGGTGGATGCCACCATATGATATCCTCCAACTTATCCATAGAGGTGGCGTTGCAACCGATTGGGGTGCATGGTCTAACGCGATAATCTTTTGATCCCTATACTTCATAGTATTTTACCTGCTTACATCCAACGTGTTACTACTATTCAGGAAGAGATGGATCGACGTAGAGATGTTACCGTTCCCATATGTAACCGCAGCTTATGACGTTATAAGAAGAATCTCTGGAAAACCTGATACTAAAAGGTCGATGAAATGGTTCATACTAGGGTTCTTAATCGCCCTACTCTTTGAGCTTCAAATAATATGTACTCACATATTTCCCTGGTGGCCAGATATCCTAGCATGGAGGGGCACGGCTACAAGCAGTACGAGCCCTCATGGATGTGTATGTCTCTACACAAACGATGTCATTGCAAGCACTTTAGCCTGGTGGCCAGGCTATACGAAAAACATTCACCCAGTCCTAATATACTACCTGATACCATTGGAGGTTCTACTGTCAACGTGGGTATTCTTCATCGTACTCATCGTACTGGCACAGATAGCTTACATGCTAGGCTACTACACGGGCATATTTAATGCTGGTAGTGCATGTAGAATTCTGGGATTTGCAGGTTTTAAGATGTCTCCGCTTTTCGGAGACCCATATAACTTCGGCTGGATGACTATGATAGGTGGGACTGTGGCTATAGCAGTCATGGTGATATTTAACGCTAGAAGCCATTTAGCTAAAACCATACAATCTGCTATACGTGGTGGTAAGACTCCAGAAGAAGCGGATGAACCGTTCAGCTATAGGTCAGTCTATACGTTTATAGCTATTTCAGCAATAATAGTAATCGCCTATCTGCTCTCAGCGGGTTTGAGTATAGGATCAGCTCTGATCGTATTACTATCACTAGGCTTCCTATACCCGCTATCAGCAACATACGTCTTCGGTTTAACGGGATGCGGATACATGTTTGAGGGAACTGTATGGCCAAGTTGGCCTTTGAGAGTGATATGGCCTCGAGCTCCTCAAGAATATAACACCGACTGGTTTATGAGCAAAATGTTCCTGCATTATGGTCAGAACATTCCATCTCAGGGACCAGGGGGAGGAGCTCTCTACGCGATGCAGAGCCTTAAAATGGGAAGTTTAACCAGGGTTAATCTTAGAGACATATATGTACTACTCATAATAACAACTATTGTAAGCGTATTCGTAGGGGCTATCACTAGGGTTTGGATGATAAATATCTTAGGTGCTGGCCGTATTCCATTAAAGGGTGGTTGCTCCATACTAAGCTGGTGCTGGAACGAGGCATCCGCCGAAAGATATAATGAAATGCCGTCAGAAGTATTATTCGGATACGGGGCCGCAGGGTTTATAATAATCATGGTACTATTTATACTTCGAACTAGATTTCTATGGTGGCCTCTACATCCAGTAGGCTTCATCCTAGCAACAGCTATTTCACCAAACTGGATGAGGGAGTGGAATGCCTTCTTAGAAGCTTGGATAGCAAATTCATAACCTTACGCGTAGGCGGTAGTAAGGCCTATGAAGAGTATGGTGTACCATTTGCGTGCGGCGGAATAGCTGGATATGCTTTCTCAAACCTTCTGGCTTACATAATAGGAACAGTGAGGTTCTTCATACCATTCTAGCCAAAATAACCTTATTTTTCTCATACTGTAAAATAGGCTATATGGGGCGTTAAATTTATTTTCTAGAGATCTAAGAAAGCATATAGGCTAAGTTAGCATCTTCTGGCATTTCCATGTATAATTTCGAAAATACCAACTATTCTTGCCATTTTCCTCCATTAATTTAAAACGTTCTTTCTACTTTGAAATTTTTAAGTTATTATCATCTCGATTCCAAGTAACTTACAAAGTTCAGCCAGTTCACTAGTATAATCGCCGTATACTAAATGATAGTGTTGAGCCAGTATGTTTTCCACGAATTTCATCGTTCTATCTCCTAATATTATCTCGAGGCTTGGATATACTGGTGCCTCCAACTGCCACCCTATTTCATGCCAGGTTCTCGGTTTTACAGCCTCACCTAATGCTATGTGCATCTTATATTTGTCGCCGACCGAGGCGAGTCTAGCGAGCGTCACCTTTCCTGTTTTCATCGAACCTACAACCATTAAGCCAGTTAACTTGCCCCATGCATACTTATACACTCTCGGAGTATCCTCGAGAGCCGAACGTGGAATCATGCCGCATACGCCCATTAATACGCGATCTTCGAAGATATCGTAAAACTCCAGGTATACGGAGCGTTGCCCACTTACATAATCCATAATAAGCTCTGTCACTAAACCGAGAACATCACTTTCACATACAACAGGTATGTTAGCACTGGCTAATGAAAGCGGTATGCAGGGAGTTATACCGTAGTATATTGGTAAGCCATATACGCACTTCATGCTGACGGCATTGAACCTTCTTTCATGAATTATCTTCCTCAAGGCTAGGTATACCTTAATGGCCTTTCTTAAGTCTTCCTTTGTAATAGTTCTATCTATAATCCAGTCTTTAAATTGCTTGGATGCAAATTCATCGGCCTCTTCATCCCCTATTTCATCCGCCTCTAATAGAAGCCTATGAACTTCATAATCTTCCACTTCCACCCCTATTTTGCTACGTAGGGAGGTCTGATCAAAACCAGCCGTGTAACTTCCCATATCGGCATAACCGAATATGCCTACCCTTGAACTAAATAGCTTGTTTACCGTGTAGGCTGCACGTGCAAAGTGCAGTATTTCACAACGGACGTTACTGGACTCTGGGTTTCCATATACGACCTTGAGTTTAGCACCCATAGCCTTTAACGGGTGCATTATAGCAGCCATTGCCGCTGCTCCAGCTGGAGCTATAAGTACGTCACCTTTTTGGATTGAGGACAACGCCCATAGTAGTATTGGTTTATTAAAGAATGGCAGTAAAGTATTCACAATCATCGGGGGCTCAGCCCACGATGGGATTAGAGCTGTTAGAAAGTCGAATTGGGTAGAGCTTATCTTTGATACAGCTTCTTCCACGTCAAATAGGTTTATAACTGGACCAGCTTCAGAAACTATTTCAATACCTAGGGAAGTTAAAGCCTCCTTAGCACGACCCACTATCTCCTTTAAAACTTCAACCGTATCTTGAGTGTAAGCTGGTGCTATAAAACTTACAAATCCTGTATGCAACCTAACACCTCTAGTTTTGAATTTTGGATGAACATTTATAAGCCTTTATGGAGTAATGTTTAAAACAGCTTTTCAACCGCTTTATAAAGCCTCACATACATACTATATTGCTTATCGTATATGTCTCTATTAGTTTCCGATGGCATTAACCTGTCACTTATCGAAATCATGGATTTAGCGGCTTCTTCTACGGAATCAAACGTACCAGCCGCTACGCCTGCGAGCATAGCCACGCCTAGTGCCGCCGTTTCTTCACAATGAACCGTTAAAATGGGTTTTTGAACTACATCGGCTTTTATTTGATTCCACAATCTACTCCTAGCAGCTCCTCCTGTAGACCTTATCTCTCTCACAGTAATACCTAGCTCTTCAAGGAGTTCGATATTACTTCTAAGCATGTAGGCAATAGATTCCATTATAGCTCTTATTATGTGGCTTCTCCCATGGTATAATGTGAGACCAAATAAGACACCTTTAGCATTTGGATTGAATTCTGGAGAAGCTGCTCCTGCAAAGTGCGGTAGTAAGACCAGTCCATCTGAGCCTGGAGGGGCTTTAGATGCTTCAATGGTCAATAAATCATATGGATCTACGCCTATTTTATTGGCAACCTCAACCTCTAATAATCCGAAGTTATCTCTATACCATTTAAGAATGGCTCCAGCCGTATGGCACCAAGGTTGAAGGAAGTATCTCTCCTCTACAGCATGATGGTGGCAGGGAATTCTCCTCATAGGGTCTAACACCACATGATCTGTCGTCGCCACTATGGCTAATGCCGCACCAGTCGTTTCTGTAACTATCCCCGGCTCTATATTGCCGGCTCCAATAGCATTTGCTGCCTGATCATATGCTCCGGTCGATACAATGGTACTTACATGAAGTCCAGTTTCTTCCGCAACTTCTGGTGTAATGTTACCTACAAAAACGCCTGAAGGCTTTAGCTCGGGAAGCTGATCTTCAGTTATGCCAATGAAGTCTAAGATATCGCTCCACCACTTCCTCCGCGTTATGTCAAATAGGAGGGAAGAACATACTATTGAGTATTCTGTAGCAAACTCTCCCGTGAACCTGTATATCATGTAATCCTCAAGTAGTAGATATTTGTACGTCTTCTCAAAAACAGTAGGCTCGTTTCTCTTCAGCCATAATATTTTAGTCGCCGTCCATGTTGGAATAACGTCATTCTGCCCCGTAACACTATACACCTTATCCACTCCAAACTCGTCTTTTATAAGCTGAGCTTCCTCTCTTGACCTATTATCAAGCCAAACTATAGCCCTCCTTAAGGGTTTCCCATCTCTACCCAAAGGTATGAAGGATTCTCCCTGACTAGACACGGCAATGCCTGAAATATCTCGAACGTTTATCTTCGATTCACTTAAAACCTTCATAAGGGAGTCTTTAAAAGCACTCCAATAAGTCTCAGCTTCAACTTCTACAAAATCAGGCTGAGGCATGGAGAGCCCATACTCGCTTCTACTAGAAGCTATCACCTTACCCATCTGGTTAAACAGAACACACTTAATAGACGTTGTACCTACATCTACTCCTAATAGATAGCTCATAAACACCCACAACCACGTATTCTACATCTACTTGTAGTGTTGGCGCATTTCTCCATATTGTGGTAGTGTGAGTATATCTTCTAGCAGTTTTCTAGCTTGCTCTTCCGATTTCGTCCATGGATCCATAAGTATTAGCTGGAGCAATAGTTCCCTACTCCCCGCCTCATAGGCTTCAAGTTCAGTGTTGACCGGTGCAACTCTATCTCTTAATATGTAAGCGGTTAAGGGTTTTGGAAGCCCTTCAGTCTTAATCCCTTGGATCCCCCTCTTACTTACTAGCGCTGGTATTTCAACCGAGAAGTCTCTAGGTACTCCGGGTACGAACCCTCCATTATTTAATATGTTTACCTGAAATACCCTAGGTATGTCGCATGCTATAGACTCTATCAACGGTACTATTATCTCCCCAGACTTTCGCGGCGGAAATACACTTGTGACCTTGACGTTTGGGTCTTCAGCAATCTTAATAAATTCTGCGACAGGGTCTTTCTCCGACTGGAGAACCCAGTTCCACCACTTTTTGGGATCCTCTTTCCACCTCTTCTCAGTTTCATCGTCTACGTGATACCACCACGGCCATGATCCTCCGCCGGGTGTGCAGGTGTCTCCTATTGGGAAGACTCCAAACCTCTTGTATAAATCTACGGCTTTAGGTCCTATGTCGTCGCTTGGAGGGCAATTCTTCCAATATTCTGAAGCCTTCTTCTCAATCCATTCATCTAGAAGTGGATATGCGTCTTTACCTTCATAGTAGAAGTGCGTTAGCCATATGAAGTGGTTTACACCTGGAACTTGAAAACTTATGCGGTCTCTATCAAGTCCAAGAACATCGGCTAAATGGTATACTCCATGGAAGCCGTGGCATAATCCAACAAACTTAAGCTTCTTATACTTACGGCCTATATAAGTTATACCGGCTAATACCGGGTTTGCAAGCTGAATATACCATGCATCTGAGCATAGGTCTAGAATATCACCTATTATAGAGTCAAATAGTCTAAACTGGTAGAAATTTATCCAGAAGCCTTCATCATGCATGATATGATAGCTTCCTCCAAATCTATATCCATACTTAAATCCTATATTCCACCCGGCCCTATAACCGCTGTAGCCTACAACTAAGGCGGTATTTATCACAAAGTCTGCATCCCTCAGAGATTCCCTCCTATCCATAGTCTTCTCAAGCTTCAATTTAATATTCATCTCATCTGCATACTTTCTACACAATGCATAAACGGCATTTAACCTACGCTCATTAATATCCATAAAACTCACAGTCGCTCCTTCAAGACTACGCGTAAGACATAGGTCTTTAACAAGTGCAAGTGAGAAAGTAGCACTACCAGCACCAATAACACTAATCTTAACATCAATCATAACATCACCGTTATAAAAATACCAACCCACATCTTTTATATCTCTTTGACCGTTTAAGCGGTGGCTATCTAAAGTTCAACCAGCATCCCCACGTTAGCTCGTTTCTAGTATTTTTAGTGCTTCTTCTACGCTGAAGTTTTCGTGTACTATTTTTACTAGGGCTTTCACCATGGCTGCTGGGTTTTTATACCCCCATACGTTTCTACCCATTATTACGCCTTTAGCCCCTACGCTTATCACGTCGTGTACTATCTGTAGTAGTCCTTTAGGGTCTCCTGCTCCAGGTCCGCTTAAAACTATCACCGGTACTGGGCAACACTTCACAACCTCCTTGAAGCTGTCTGGGTCTCCAGTATAATACGACTTCACAACGTCTGCTCCAAGCTCGGCTGCAACCCTATCGACAAACTTCACATGCTCTGGGTCGGGCCACCTCCACCCGGCTTTAGGCTTAAAGTGATGCTCAACTATCTCGGGTGGAAGCGCTTCAACTATGTGGGGCATACCCCACTTCTCACAATCCCGTGAAACGCGCCCTATCTTCTCAGAATTCTCACTCTCCCTCTTAACACCTATAAACGCCATAGTGGCCACGGCGTCGGCACCTATCATTAAAGCCTCCTCAACAGATGAGAAAAGCCTATAATCCGTTATATCAGGACCCATTATGGTGGCAGTACCATCCAAACGCGCTATAACACCAACCTCACCCGCAAGCCTAGCATAATTCAACCTTATCATAGAAGGATTCATTAGAACAGCGTCGGGCTTACAATCGCCACCTAAAACCCTAGACAACGTCTCACCAGGATTCTCAAGACCCTCCAAAGGACCAAGATCAACACCATGATCCATAGTAACAACAACAGCCCTACCAGTCCTCCTATTAAAAACCCTACCAAGCCTAATACACTTACCAACCAAACCCATAAGGTGACCCTGTATAAACCATAAATTAGGTAGATTTAAGTATTTAGCAGAATTGAATCGTGTTTAGGCTCTTTAAATGGTCAATGCCCTAGTTAATAGCATACTTTTTCCATAGAAGGAAAAAGTTTTAAAAATCTATAGGTTTGAAGTTTCTAGCATGAAGCCTTTAGAGGTTATTTCTTTCAAAATAGACTTATCCCAAATCTATCAGAAGATTGATGGTTTTGGAGTGAACATTAACTCTAAGTATTGGTGTGGTGGTGCTTTAAAACCCATTTTAGACTTATTGATTGATGATCTCGGTGCCGTCCTCTTTAGGGTTGACGTTTATGGTAAGTCTAATTGGATCGACCCTGACGGTTCATTAGGACCATCTTCTCTAAACCAGGAACACTACCAGAGGATCTATAGAAATCGCGTATTTGAAGACGGCTGGGGTATGATGAGATATTTAAATGAAAGAGGTATAGCCCCCTATATTGCCGCCAGCGGGATTGTTCCACTCTGGATGACCAATGATGGGAAAACTCTAGCCAGATACGACTATTTTGCTGAAATGATGCACTCGTTTGTAAGCTGGGCTAAGTATAAAGCTGGAATTAAGTTTACACTTTTCGGCCCCCTGAATGAAACAGATATCGGGCCTCCGGAAGGGCCTAGAGTTGAGCCTAAAGAGTTTGCAGAGGTAATTAAGGCTTTAGATGAACGTTTTAGAGGTGGTTTAGAAGATGTGAAGTTTGTTCTACCGGAGCAGGCATATTTCAATACAGATTACGTGAGGTACATCATAAACGATCCAGTGTTAGCTAAGAGGATTGCCGTGATATCCATGCATATGTATTCCAACATCCCCGTGGAGGTACTTAGGAAATTCGTCGATACCGTGAGGGGAAGCCTCTGCGGTGACCGTAGTATTTGGATGGGGGAGTACGGTGATTTGGATCAGTCTGGAGAGATGGAGTGGTATGTCGCTTGGATGTCCACCTATAGGCTTTTCAATATGTTAGAAGCTGGGTTTAACGGAGCTATATTTTGGGACGCATACGACAACTATCATGATCATGACGAGGCTTGGACCATATACGGGTTATTAAGAGTTGGGAGGAGAATCTTCACACCTAAGAAAAGATACTATGCGGCTAAACAAGTGTATAGGTTTGTCAGACCCGGCTTCGTCAGAGTAGATGCTAATGTAGAGTCCGATAAAGTGAGGATCTTAGCATTTACTGACGATAAAAGGGAGGAATTGAGCATAATCGGGATGAACTTATCCCATGAACCCCTATATCTCAATGGCTTTTTAGAGGGAGAATATTCGGGGATTGAAAATAAGAAATTATCCTATTATAGAACTACTGAAGAGGAGAACTGTGTAAAGGTTGGAGAGTTGAATTTAAAAACTGAAAACTATCCTTACAACGGTATATTCTTCCAAGCTCCACCTAAGAGCATATTCACCATTACAACAGTAAAGTGAATAAGGTTGATATGGCATTCATTTACATAGGATGGTCTTTGAAAGGGCTGATCAACTATGGTTAAAATAGCCATTATAGGTGTGGGCAACTTAGGCTCCTGTATAGCATTTGAATTAACAGTTAAAAACCTCGTGGACGAGCTTATACTGCTTGATGTAATTAAGCCTTTAGCTGAAGGTCAGGCTATGGATATTGCACAATCCTCAGCTTCAATATCCGACGTGGAGGTTAAAGCTGGAGATTACGAGGATGTCGTAGATTCAGATGTCGTCATTATAACGGCTGGGAAGCCTAGAACCCCCGACATGAAAAGCCGTCTTGAACTACTATCTGTAAACGCTCCCATAGTTGCAAGTATCGCGAGAAATCTTAAATCGATCGGTTTTGAAGGACTTATAGTAACAGTCACAAACCCAGTAGATGTTATGAATCTTTTGATTTGGAAAATCGTTGGGCTTGATAGGTTTAAAGTTTTGGGGAGTTCAAGCTTGTTAGATTCTGCTAGGTTTAGACTGATAGTATCTAGACGATTCAACGTGAAACCAAGTTGCGTTGAGGGATATGTCATAGGCGAGCATGGAAATAACCAGGTCCCACTCTTCAGTAAGCTTAAGGTCATGGGTAAACCGCTAACACTGTCCCTTGAAGAGAAAAACGCAATCTCTGAGGAGCTTAAAAATACCGCTTCAAACGTAATTTCTAAAAAAGGTGCGACTGTATATGCTCCAGCAAGCCATACTGTAGCTCTGATAGAATCTATGCTTAAAGGTGGGACTTCTTTAAGTTTAGCTTCCATAGTGTTAGATGGGGAATACGGGGTTGAGGGGTTAAGTATAGGTGTTCCATTTAAACCTGGAAGCCTCAAAGTCGATGGTGTATTTGAGTGGAATTTAGACGAAGTGGAGACCTCTCTATTCCATAGGGGTGTTGATGCGCTTAAAAAGGCATGGGATGAAGTTGAAAGAATAATAAAGGTTTAAATTAAACCATGTCATTATCTCTTCTTCCTGAAAAAATCATTACGACCTAGCTTGGTTAGAGGTGTTGGGGGTTGGTGACAGTTTACGATGTACCAGCTGACGTGTTGATTAAAAGGCTAGCTGAGGAGCTCAAAGAGAATTTTCCCGAGGTAAATCCTCCACCGTGGGCCATGTTCGTTAAAACAGGTTGCTTTAAAGAGAGGATTCCAGAAAATCCAGACTGGTGGTATGTTAGGGCGGCCTCAATACTACGTAAACTGTACGTTAAAGGCCCTATAGGGGTTTCTCGACTTGCTACTGAATACGGAGGTAGGAAGAGGGGGAGACGTAGACCTCCCCACTTTAGGAAAGCTGGTCGCAATCACATAAGGAAAATTCTACAACAGTTGGAAAAATCCGGCTTGGTTCATAAGGTTGATAAGAAGGGGAGGGGGCTTACACCTAAAGCTGTAAGTTTCCTCGATTCTCTAGCAACGGAAATACTGAGAGAGTATAAGAGTAGCACGGCTTCCCCAGCCTAGGGGTGAAAAATATTGGCTGAAGACCTTGAACTTGAAGAGCTTAAACGTAGAAAACTTTTAGAGCTTCAGAGAAAGCTTGAAGAAGAACGTAAAATCGCTGAAGCTAAAGAGAAGTATGAAGCTGAAAAACAATCTATATTGAGAGTCATACTCACCCCCGACGCTAGGCAGAGATTATCGAATCTTAAAATGGTCAGGCCTGATTTCGTTGAAAATTTGGAAAATGAGCTTATACAAGCGGTTCAATCTGGCCGCATAGAACCTCCTATAACAGACGAAATGCTTAAACGTATATTAATTAAACTTCAAGGTTTTCAGAAGAGGGAAATAAAGATTAGGAGGATTTAAAATTGGCGGTTCATAAGCCTGCTGGCAAAAAGAGAAGGCTTGCTAAAGCTTTAAAGCAAAATAGACCAGTCCCGCCGTGGGTTTACCTTAGAACTAAAGGTAGGGTTCGTACAACGCCTAAGCGGAGGAACTGGAGAATTGTTAAGCTTAAACTTTAATGGAGGTGTGTAATTTGAGTAAGTCTAATTCCGAGGGGAAAATAATCTCTATAAACCTTAAGAGGATCTGGGATTATTCGGGGTATGCTCGGACTCCAAAAGCCGTGAGGTTTATTAGGGAACAGGCTGCTAGACATCTTAAGACGAGCGTAGATAACATAAAGATTGATGAAGCCTTGAATGCTTTAATATGGTCTAGAGGTTTAAAGAACCCTCCTAGAGTAATTAAGATAAAAGCTGAGAAAGAAGAGGACAAGTATGTTCTCAAGTTAGCTGGCTAAACATATAAGCAAGCTTTTCATCATTCCCGTTAAATTTAACGTTTTAATAATTGAACATTTGAAGAATAATCACGTGGCTCTCCAGTACTTCCAGTACTTAGGCAGTCCAAACATAGGCCTCTTCATAATAGCTACAGATGAGTTTGTACTCGTCCCAAGCGGTATGAGTGAAAGTAAGATAGAGTTTCTTAAAAGGTGCTTCAAGGTGGATGATGTTCTAAGCCTGAGGATTAGAGGTTCTAAGCTTCTAGGCGCTTTATCCGTAGCAAACTCTAACGGCGTACTACTGCCCTATGGTTGTGAGCGTGAAGCCGATCTGATCCGTGAAAAGCTCGGCGTTAAAGCGGTCTCTATAGAAACCTTCATATCGCTGGGTAATAGGATTTTGGCAAACGATAAAGCTGCAATAGTTGATCCTCAAATGCCCGAGGAGATAGTATCCATTATTAAAGAGGTTTTAAACGTTAAGGTTGAACGCTCAACGATAGCTGGTTTACCCTATGTTGGCTCTTCAGCTGTAGTTTCAAATAGGGCTATGTATGCTCATCCAAAAATAAGACCAGATGAAGTATCCCTAATAGAAAAAGTCTTAGATGTTCAAGTTCATACTGGAACTGTGATGAACGGACTACCCTATGTTAAATTAGGTTTAGTCGTAAATCAAAAAGGTGGAATTGTTGGAAGGGGGACATCAGGTAGCGAACTTATGGCAATAAGTAAATGCTTCTCATTATGAACAATATTTTCATACATTTCCATATAGTGAGATAGAAAAATTTTAAGCTAAGCCGATAGGTTTAGTATTTACAACGCCTACAAGATACCGTTTACACATTTAAACAACGGGAGGGTCTCCATGAATGAGATTAAAACGTTCCGTATAATTGGGAGGATGCCGATGGGTCTTCAAAAATCAAGGTTTATTAAAGAAGTTAGAGCCTTGAAGCTGGAGCATGCAATCGAAAAAATATACTCTGAACTTGGAAGTCGTCATAAATTGAAAAGAACAATGATAGACATACTCTCTATTGAAGAAGTTAAGGAACCTCAGCTAAAGACTTAGGCTTCCAAAGCCCTCTCGCTACTGCTGGTACGAATCCTCTAAGGGCTTCAGGGTTAAACTTCACTTTTCTACCCTGCTCTGCAGACATATATGACGCCATCATTAATTGAACTATCAGTAATCCATCCCTCCAATCTTCCCTAGGCATCCTTCCGTTAATAAAGCAGTCAACCATGTAACGGTCTTCATCAATATATCCGTACGTGAAAGCCTCATTAGGAATGGTCGGCATTAACCCCTGCTCGGCGGCTTGCTTCTCAACGAATTCTTCAGTAGGAGGTATCTTCACATTCCGACTGAAAAAAGTGAAGAGTTCAGGCTGTAGAGTATTTATGCTCATAGAGTATTCTGGACCCAAAACCTCAAAACTTAGTCTGAGAGCGGGTCCAGTGAAGCTCCAAGAGGTTCTAGTTTCCGATATCAATAAACTGCCATCCTCCGCCTCATACGTTACAACCGCTAAAGCGTAGTCCTCAGCAGGCTCTTTCGAATAGTCCACCTCCCCTCTAAACCTATCTTTAAGCATCGAGCTATAGGGTTCATGAGCCCATTTAAGTGAAGCTATTTCACCGTAGACTGTTCTAGGTTTTAAAGAGCTTTTCGGTTCGTCCGGATTGCTTAATAAAAATCTAGCCGCCTCTAAACTATGACACATCATATCCAGCATAACACCTCCACCTGAAAGTCTAGCGTTCCAGAACCAGGATGAATGCGGTCCACCATGTTCTTCAGCGGCTCTAGCTAAATATGGTCTCTTTGTATACTTGGCACCATATCTCCATAATATGTCCCTACCTTTAACCACAGAGGGCATGAAAACCTGATTCTCAAGATATCCGTGGAGAAGACCTGCCCCCTCAATTAGTTTAACAAGGGTTTCAGCCTCATCTACATTTCTAGCTAAGGGTTTTTCACAGCAGACACCTATCAGATCGCTTCTACCCTGCTTAGCCTCTTCAGCTATAGATTTGACAGTGTCTAATCTTACAAAATTCGGATTAACTATCCAAACAGCATCTACAGATTTGCTAGAAAGCATGTCGAAAATATCCGTATAGACCTTTGGCTTACCTACGCCAAGGTTTTCAGCTAGAGACGCCAATTCACGGGCGCTCTTCTCCCTTATATTATATATTGCAGTTATTTCAGCATTTCTAACACCTACCCAACCCAGTATGTGAAATCTGGCAGCGAAGCCAGAACCTATAAACCCTACTCTGAGTTTATCCACCTACTTCACCCAGAATACTTTATAATTTTCTAAGATATAACTTTAGGCTCACGGGTAGAAACATAACAGTTTTGACTTGGAAGTATTTTCATCATATACTTTTAAACAATATTACGTCTATCCGAGGCGTATCGGTAAAACCCTAAAGATGTTGTAAGGACATCTAAGCGTCATAGTTTATGAGAGGATTAATTTATAAAGCTTTAAGCTACTGTGAAATAAAAGGTTGGCTGTTGATGAAGAGAGAGCTTAAGGGAAGACTTGCCTTAATTCTTCTTGCTGCTTCATGGGGTGGAACTTTTCCAGCCATGAAGATCGCTGTATCCAACTTAGACGTTTTCTTCTTCCTATTCTTGAGGTTTGCAGTTGCTCTACTAGTATTCGTACTGATTCTGATACTAACGGGGAGAAAACCATACCCTAGTCTGAAGGGCTTAAGTCTTGGAGTTGTAGTCTTCCTAGGCTTCTTATTCCAAGTCTTCGGAATAAAATACACCAGTGCTATAAACTCAGCATTCATAACAAGTCTAAACACTCCACTTATCCCCATCCTAGGTTTTTTAATCTTCGGTAGAAAGCCTAGTTTAAGAGCAATTCTTGGCATAGCCTTAGGTATGGTCGGATTAGCTCTACTAACTGAAGCCTATAGAATAGCTTCAATCTCAATCGGCGACTTGTTGACGTTTATATGCGCTTTCCTATGGGCCTTACAGATACTTTTAGTGGATAGACTATCTAAGAATATGGACGTATTAAAACTCGCCTATTCTGAATCGATCTCAGTATTAACGCTTTCAGCACTCTTCTCCCTACTTACTGGAGAAAATTGGGCAAAACCTGGGGATAACGCATTGGCGGCAATAATATATACGGGTGTTATCGCTACTGCCTTCGCATTCTATATTCAAGCTTGGGCTCAGAGAGTAGTTTCTCCAGAAATAGCAGGTCTAATACTTCTACTTGAACCGGTTTTTGCAACAATATTCGCGTTTCTCATACTTCAAGAAATGCTTAACTTAATAGAAGCTTTGGGGGCTATTCTGATACTTTTAAGCATTGCAATATCCATGTAGATTTGCGTTTAAAATTGGCTAATATTGGATTCAACTACGTTAACTGGCTTAACGGAGCAATACTGCCCGGAAAACGCAAGTAATCGTAGAGTTACTCGTAAAAGGTTTTATATCTCTACTTGAGTTATGGATTATGAGGTTTATGAGTGCCCCTTCAGATGAGGAAATTAATAGGCTAGCTACGGAAATCCAGCTTTTAGAAGCAACTCTAAGCGTCATCAAGTCAAGGCTTGACCTAACCGAAGCGACTTTAAATGAATCTAGAATGGCTCTTGAAACTCTAAAAGCTTTAGAATCTGCTAAAGAAGGCGATAGTATACTTGTCCCCATTGGAGCAAGCTCTTACATATTCGCTAAAATTGAAAACGTCAATAAGGCTATCGTAGGTATTGGCGCGAATGTATGCATGGAAAAGAGCATTAAGGAATCGATAGATATGATCAATGATCGTATAGCTAAGCTTGAGCAGATTAAATCCTCTTTACAGCAACAGTTCATACAAGCTTCTCAAAAACTTGAGGAAAGCAGAGAGAATCTTGAACGTTTAATAAGGATTAGGGAGGCTGGTACTCCTGCTAGAAAGTCTTAGGAAAGCCTTCTCCCTTCTCATAGAGAAAGTTAGCTCAGAAGAGTTAAACCCTGATAAACTCAAGCCTCTACTGGAGGATTTTAAAATCACGCTTGTGAAGAATGATGTAGCTTACAGTGTAGCTGAGAGTATATGCTCAGAAGTCGCTGAAAAGCTTTCAGGTCTTAAGGTTAAGAGATTTGAAGATATTAAACCAATAGTTAAGGATACGCTGAAACAGATTCTCCTAGAGAAATTGTCAACTCAATATAATAAGGATTTAATTGAAACGGTTAAGTTTAAACTATCGCAGAAAGAGCCAGCAGTCATACTATTTGTTGGAGTCAATGGTTCTGGTAAAACTTTAACCATAGCCAAGGTCGCTAAACTCTTACTTAAAAATGGGTTTACCGTCTGCATTGCCTGCAGTGACACGTTTAGAGCTGGAGCTATAGAACAGATTGAGATACTAGCGAATAAGCTTGGGGTACGTGCTATAAAGCAAGGCTATGGGAGCGATGCGGCGGCGGTAGCGTTCGATGCCATACAGTATGCTAAAGCACATGGAATTAACGCGGTTCTAATCGACACCGCTGGACGTATGCAGACTAAGAGAAACCTTATGGAGGAAATGCGGAAAATAGCTAGAGTAGCTAAGCCAGATTTGGTGGTATTCGTCGGGGATTCTTTAACTGGTAATGATGCTGTAAATCAGGCTGAGGAGTTTATGAAATGCCTAAACATAGATCTAGTCATACTCACCAAGATGGATGCCGATGCTAAAGGTGGAGCCGCCATATCGATATCTGCACTAATAGGTAGGCCCATTGCCTACATAGGAATTGGTCAAAATCTTGACGACTTAGAGCCTTTTAATCCTGAGAAGTTTGTAGAGAACATACTATCATAGTCTTAATCTTAGGAAAAGTTTAAGAGATTGTTTCGTGAAAAACCTGACGGGTGTATCTGGTTTTTGCCTCTTAAATCTAAGAATCTTCTAACCCTTCAGGAACTGGAAGACCATGAAATTCTCCGGATAATAGACGTAGCATTAGCTATGAAGAGAAACCCTCAAGCATATTCAAACTCTCTAAAAGGAAAGGCCTTGGCGATGATTTTCCAGAAGCCGTCAACTAGAACTAGGGTTTCCTTTGAGGTTGCGATGCATCAATTGGGGGGATACGCTCTATATTTAAGATGGGACGACCTCCAATTAGGTAGAGGTGAGGCGATTAAAGATACGGCTAGAGTCTTGGCGAGATATGTGGATGCTGTTATGGCTAGGGTTTTAAAACAGACAGATTTAGACGAATTTGCTAAGTGGTCTCCCATACCCGTGATAAACGGCTTATCCGATAAGTGGCATCCATGTCAAATACTGGGGGATCTTCTGACAATTAGAGAAGTTAAGGGTTTTCTAAAAGGCTTGAAATTAGCTTATGTTGGTGACGGTAATAACGTCTGTAATACTCTTCTAATTGGTTGTAGTAAATTGGGTGTGAATATTTCCGTTGCATGCCCAAAAGGGTATGAGCCTTTACCTGAGGCTATTGAATGGGCTCATCTAAACGCTGAGAAATCTGGTGCAAAGATTGAAATACTTAGTGATCCGGAAGAAGCAGTTAAAGATGCGGATGTTGTCTATACGGATGTTTTCGTATCCATGGGTTTTGAAGCCGAAAGAGAGAAGAGGCTTAAAGACTTTCTACCAAAATATCAGGTAAATGCCAGGCTTATGTCTATGGCTAGAAGGGATGCCGTTTTCATGCACTGTCTACCAGCTAAAAGAGGTGAGGAAGTTACAGACGATGTTTTAGACTCTCCCCAATCCATAGTTTTAGAGCAAGCTGAAAATAGGCTTCATTCTCAAAAGGCACTTTTATATCTCATGTTGAGCGGGGCATGACTTTTGAAGCTTCTAGTCTTCTCCGAATCCGATAGAGCTGGTGTAAATATAGCTAAAGCTCTAATAAACAAATATGGATTTGAAAAGTCTGAGGCTACGTATCAGGATAAGCCAGTTTATAAGCTCAATATTGAGAATGAAATAGTTCTACTGGTTTCAATTACAGAAGATGTTGTCAATGCCCAATACATTGAACAGAACTTTAAGCCAAGCTTAGTTGTGTTTCTATCTAGACATGCGAGTCTTAGTGGAACGGCCACCCTTTCAGTCCATGTGCCTGGAAACCTAGGACCTGAAACCTACGGTGGATTGCCATACAAATTGTCTATAGCTCCAGCTAATGCTATGAAGGCGGCATTAATCGAAATGAATAAACTCGTTGAAGAGAAGAATCTCAAATTTAAAGTCTCCTATGAAGCCACGCATCATGGTCCATCGCTCGACATTCCATCAATGTTTTTAGAAATTGGTAGCACTCAGAGGGATTGGGATAACCCTGAAGCTGGCGAAGTTGTTGCGAACGCCGCTATGGCTGCTATTCGATGTACTCTACGTTTCCCAGCCGTTTTAGCAGTAGGTGGACCGCACTACAATCCCAAATTCACCAACGTGGGCTTATGGAGGGATTTAGCACCAGCTCATATAGTCTCTAAGTACGCTCTTGAAGCTTTTAAGAACGTCCGCTTTCTAAAGACTTGCGTGGAAAGAACGCTCGAAAAAGTCCAGTCTGCTTTAATAGACTGGAAGGGTATTCCGGGCGATATTAGAATGGAAGTAGTCAACTACCTGAGAAACATAGGCTTAGATATAATTAGAGTTTAACGTTGAAATGGAAAACTGACACCCTACGGATAATCCAAGTCGGCTAAACAACTAACAGTATGGCTTTAGCTAGAAATGTTTATCTTTAGTTATTTTCCTCATAAATGTTGATCTTATGAAGTTAGCGTCTTTCGTTAAATCCTGTATGCGAATGCTTAGGCTATCAGTTAAACCGAGTAGAAGAGAATTTTGGCTATCTGTAAAAATATCCATTATAAGTGTAGGCGCCGTTGGTATTGTAGGCTTTATAGTACGTCTCATAGCTTCATTACTTGCAGTAGTTGGTTAGAGGTTGACTCTATGAAGAAGCAGTCAAAGATTTATGCTATTAAGACTACAATTGGTCAGGAGAAGCAGGTCTTAGAGATCTTTGAACAGAGAGTTAAAGCTAAAGGTGAACCATATAAATCGGCCATTAAAGCCGCTATGTGGATTAAAGATGTGAAAGGCTACATATTTGTTGAAGCTGAAGACCCGGCTCTTATAGATGAGCTTCTACAGGGTATTAGACATTCCAGGGGAAGAGTTTTAGGCTTTATAGACCCTTCAGAGATAGATAAATATCTAGCAGCAAAACCTGTGATAGAATCTTTGAAAACTGGAGATCTCGTGGAGATCATAGGAGGCCCATTTAAATCTATGAAGGGTAGGGTTGTAGCCGTTGATAGGCAGAAGGGTGAGGTAACTCTAGAATTGTTGGAATCCGTCTCCCCATTTCCGATAACTATATATGCTGAATATTTAAGAAAGATCGAGGGAGGTGTGTAACTTTAGGCGAGAAGAAAGTAGTAGATGTCTTAATTAAGGGCGGTGAAGCTACAGCCGGCCCACCGATAGGGCCAGCTCTAGGCCCTCTCGGAGTAAACGTGCCAGCCATCGTTAATAAGATTAACGAAGCTACGAAAGATTACGCTGGTATGAGGGTTCCTGTGAGAATCATAGTAGATGTGGAAACTAAAGCATTTGATATAGAGGTAGGTATTCCGACGACAGCAGCTCTCATACTTAGGGAGCTTAAATCTGAAAAAGGCTCTGGCAAAGCCGGTTCAGAATTCATCGGAGAGTTGAGTTTCGACTCTATAGTTAAAATAGCTAAAATCAGAAGGCCTAAGAGTTTGGCTAAAAGCCTTAAAGGTGTTGTGAAAGAGGTTCTGGGCACGTGCGTAAGCATGGGCGTTAAAGTAGATGGCAAGCATCCTAAGGAAGTCATAGAAGAAGTAAACAAGGGAGTTTACGATGACGTTATAGGTGAGGGTTGACTCCACTATGGTTGGTTCGATAGAAAAGTTTTTCTCTCACGACGTTTCCTCAATGGTTTAACTTATAGGCTGATGAAATTTGAGCCTCGAATTTAAGGATATTGTTGAAGTCGTCGATAAGGTTAAGAAGAGTTGTGAAGGGAGGAACTTCACTCAATCTATAGAACTTATTGTGAACCTTAGAGACATCGACCTACGTAAGCCTGAGAATAGAATCACGGGTACGCTTGAGCTTCCACATCCACCCAATAAGCCTGTAAAGATCTGCCTATTCGCTACGGGTGAGCTTTACATGAAAGCTAGAGACTTTAAGGTAGACCTCATACTGGATAGGGAGGAACTCGTAAAACTGGCTGGTGATAAGAGGCGGGCTAAGAAAATAGCTAAAAACTATGACGTATTCTTATCTGAAGCATCTCTAATGCCCCTTGTAGGTAGAACATGGGGCGTATACTTAGGGCCGAGAGGTAAAATGCCTACACCTATTCCACCGACGCTGGATTTAGCTGACGTTATTGAGAAGTCTAAAAGAACGGTTAACATAAGAGTTAGAAATCAACCGCTGATTCAGCTTAGAGTTGGTACGCAGGACATGGATAATAAACAAGTGGCTGAAAACATTCAAGCCGCCTTAAATTGGATTATCGGGAAGTTGCCTAAAGGTTTAGCAAATATTGAAAGCGTTTATCTGAAGGGCACTATGACTCCAAGCTTCAAGCTTACAATCAAGAGGTGATATTATGCCTAAGCGTACTGATAAAAGAGATACCGTTGAGGAGCTTAAAAGGATTTTCAAGGAATATCCTACCGTGGGGCTTGCGCCCCTCTACAGGGTTAAAGCCAGTCAACTCCATGAAATACGTAGAAAACTGAGAGGTACTGCCCTGCTCAAAGTTTCTAAGAACACGCTTATCAAGATAGCTTTGAAAGAGCTTATGGAAAATGGAGAGTTTAAGGGGGCTGACGCTTTATTTAAGTACCTTGAGGGGCAAAACATCCTAATATTTACGAAGGAAGATCCTTTTAAACTCGCCAAGATGTTAGATGAAGTTAAAATTCCAAGCTTCGCTAGGCCAGGTGATATAGCTCCCGAAGATATAGTAATCCAAGAGGGTAATACTGGTTTACCTCCAGGGCCTTTAGTTAGTGAGTTTAACGAGGTAGGGCTACCTGCCAAGATAGTCTCAGGGAGTATTTGGATAAGTAAAACGACTGTTGTTGCTAAGAAGGGTGATGTAATATCTGATAAACTTGCATCTGTACTGGCTAAACTTGGCGTGAAACCGGTTAAAGTGGGTTTAAATCTTAAGGTTGCATATAGTGATGGTTTAGTCTATCCATTGGAAATGCTCAAGCTTGACATAGAATCCTACAAGAATGAATTATTAAAGGCTCGGGAAAACGCCTTTAAACTGGCTTTAGCATTGAAATACCCAACACCTGAAACTTTACCCATGATTCTCATCGAATGCTACAGTACCTCTTTAAGGCTAGCGTTAAGCCTTGAGTATTTCACTCCCGAAACGCTTCCATTGCTTATTCAGAAAGCCCTGACTGAAACTTCAATTATAAGCGGCTTAGTGTTTAAAGCCGAAGGGTCTGAGAAGCGGAAAGTTGAAAAGGAGGAACTTCCTAAAGAAGAGAAGAAGGAGAAGGAAGAGGAAGAAATTGGTTTGGCGTCTCTATTCGGTTAAGGAAAAAAATAAACGGGAGGTTGATATGAGATGGAATGTATATATGCAACCCTCCTCCTCCATCATGCCGGGCAGAAGATAAATGAGGAAAATATAAAAAGGGTTTTGAAAGCAGCCAATATAGAGCCCGAAGAGATTAAAATAAAAGCTCTTATCGCCGCGCTTTCAGAGGTAAACCTTGAAGAAGTATTAAAGGGAGTTGCAACAATTCCAGCAATGCCCGTTGCGGTAACACCTACGGCTGAAACCAAAGTGGAAAAGAAGGAGGAGAAGAAAGAGAAAGAGGAGAAAGCTGAGGAGAAGAAGGAAGAGGAGGCTTTAGAGGGTCTAAGTACGCTATTCGGATGATGGAGGAGCCCCATCTACCCGCCTTTTTTCAACGGGTACTCTAACTATCCGCCCACACCTTAGACATGTAAACGCTATATGCTTAACCCCTCCAGGTTTAACTCTAACCCTCAACGTACAACCGGGGTGTATAAATTGCTTACAGCCTCTACATACAAGTCTTCTATACTTACGTGGTATTCTAACGCGCGCCTTCATGCCTATGCGACGTGCCAATTCAACATATCTCTGAGCGAGTTTAGGGTCTTCTTCGTGGATTTGAATAGCCTTCTCAAATAGAATCTCCATACGTTCTCTAGCTATCTGCTTGATGTCGTTCTTCATGGTCCTACCTTAAGTTCAGCTTAGTAAAACTGTGACTATAAAGTTCTTCTATGATTACATTTTTTACATGAAAACTTTTTAAAAGTTCATTATCTAGCTTAAGATATGCATTTGGCCAAGTTGATATTAGTGTTGGCTGAATCTGCTTTAGAGACTGTGCCTAGAGCTTTATGGGGGCATCCTGAAGTAAGACGTGACGCTCGCGGGAGAGGTTTAAGTCCGAGTGAAATTCTCTTGGATAGATCTTACCATCATAGAGCTATGAAATGTTTGAAGGATGCTCATAAACGTGGCAGACCTGATATAGTGCATTTCTCTCTTCTAAATGCTTTGGAAACCCCCTTATGTGAGAAGGGGCTTCTAAGTGTCTATGTTCATACAGTTCAAGACTTAATTTTAGAATTCGACCCTAGTGTTAGACTGCCACGTAACTACATGCGGTTTAAAGGGTTAATGGAGCAACTTTTTAAAGTAGGGAGAGTTCCACCTGAGGGTAAAGCGCTAGTAATTCTTCGGAAAGGCTCATTAGCTGATTTAAAAAATGAACTTAAACCCGATGTGATGGTAGGTTTTTCCAGTGGGGGTTCTTTAAAACCATTACATACCATAATCTCTGACTTGAGTTATTTAGAAAATGTAATGGTGGTCGTCGGTTGCTTTCCACATGGAGAATTTAAAGAAGAGAACATAAAGCTGTTTGACTACTGTTACTCAATATACCCTAAGTCTCTAAATGCTTGGGTTGTAGTAGCTAGACTCATCTATGAAGTCGAGAAAAGCATTGGTTTAAATTGATAAATAGATTCGTGTTTTCATAGCTCCCATTTCAGAGTAGTTAAACATCATTTAAAGTAGCCTTTCTGCTAAACACCGTAGATAACGGTTTAGGGAGATTTTTTACGATGATCCCCTTCATACTTACAAGTTACAGATACGGTTAATATGAGCCATTTTACTATCAATCCATAGGTTTAATAGCTTCCTCATAAAGAAGATATTTGATGATTTGAATATGCCTCCCTTAAAAGTCATTAAAAGGGATGGTCGTGTAGTAGACTTTGATAAGAATCGTATAATTGAAGCTATCTGGAAGGCATTTAAAGCAACTGGTTTGGAGGATAGAGCTCTTGCCGAGAAGCTTGGAGATGAAGTAGTTAATCTTATCGATGAAAGATTCGGCTTGGAGTATACTCCGCATGTTGAGCAGATTCAGGACGCTGTTGAAGAAACGTTGGTTAAACATGGACTTTATGAAGTCGCTAAAGCCTACATACTCTACAGACGTAAGCGTTCTGAAATTAGGGAGTTTAAACGTATGCTCGGAGTTGTAGATGATATGAAGCTTACGGTTAATGCTATTACTATTTTGAAAAGCCGCTACCTTATGAGAGATGAAAAGGGTGAAGTGTGCGAAACACCTAAGCAGATGCTCTTAAGAGTTGCCAGATACATTGGTCTCGTAGACGCCTTTTACTGGAGTGATGTCTACGATAAAAACGGTAGACAGCCAGTAAGACAAGTTGGCGATTTTCAATATAAACCCGGTATTGGGCTTTCAAATTATGAACTTGAAATGATGAAAAGACTTTACAATAGACTTGGTAGAGAAGGTAGGATGAAAGTTGAATTTGACAAATTACTATCGATTATAGAAGAGCGTTGGAATGACCTCTACGAAAACGTCATCGACGTATTCTTCCAACTCATGGCCAACCGATACTTCCTACCAAACTCTCCAACTCTTATGAATGCCAACGCACCATTAGGTCAACTTTCAGCATGCTTTGTCCTTCCAGTAGAAGACTCAATAGAAAGCATATTTGAAACGTTGAAAATCACGGCCTTAATCCATAAGAGCGGAGGGGGTACCGGTTTTAACTTTTCAAAGCTCAGGCCTAAAGGCGACACCGTTAAGTCTACAAGCGGTGTTGCATCTGGTCCTGTGAGTTTTATGCGTATATACGATATGGCTACTGAAGTTATCAAGCAAGGTGGAAAGCGTAGAGGAGCAAATATGGGTATTTTGAGAATAGATCACCCAGATATAATCGACTTCATATATGCGAAAAGTGAGGAAGGTGTTTTGAGAAATTTCAACATATCCGTTGCCGTAACGGATAAGTTCATGGAAGCTGTTGAGAAAAATGAAGAGTTCGAGCTCATAAACCCTAGAACTGGTAAACCCACTCAGAAGGTCAATGCTAAGTATCTATTCGACCTGATAGTCTACAATGCTTGGAGAACTGGAGATCCGGGGCTAATATTCATCGATACGATTAACAGGCATAACCCAACTCCGAAATTGGGGAAGATTGAAGCTACAAACCCCTGCGGTGAGCAACCCTTACTACCCTATGAATCATGCAATTTAGGCTCTATAAACCTGGAGTTGATGGTAAAGTATGAAAACGGTAAGTGGGATGTTGATTGGAGGAAGCTTAAGGAAGTCGTTAAGGTTGCAGTCCACTTTTTAGATAATGTGATAGATGCAAATAACTTCCCAGTAAGTGAAATTGAGGAAATGACCCTTAAAACCCGTAAGATAGGGTTGGGGATTATGGGGTGGGCTAATATGCTCTTCCGACTTGGAATACCGTACGATTCAGAGGAAGCAGTATCCCTCGCTAGGAGAATAATGGAGTATATAAACTATTACAGTAAGCTCGCTTCAATAGAGCTTGCTGAATCTAGAGGTCCATTTCCCGCGTTTAAGGGATCGATCTATGATTCGGAAAACCCCAGAATGCCTTTTGAAGCCGAGGGGGAAGCAAAAACTTACAATTTGAACTGGGAGGAGATTAGAGATTTGATAAGAAAGCATGGCATTAGAAACGCTACGACAACAACCATAGCACCTACAGGAACTATAAGTCTGATAGCTGGGACTTCAAGCGGCATAGAGCCTAACTTTGCCCTAGCTTACTCTAGAACCGTACTCGGAGGTGTGAGGCTTTTTGAAGTAAACCAAGTTCTTGAAGAAGTCCTTAAAGAAAGGGGACTCTATGGTGATGAATTGATAACTGAAATATCCAAGTCTGGCTCTCTCCTAAACATCCAAGGAATTCCAGAAGATATTAAGAGGGTTTTCGTGACGGCTTTAGAGGTGGATGTAGACTGGCACGTTAAGGTTCAAGCCGCTTTTCAAGAGTTTACAGATAATGCCGTCTCGAAAACTATAAATCTAAGGCAGGAAACATCACCTGAAGTTGTTAGAAGGGCTTTTCTATTGGCTTATAAGCTCGGCTGTAAAGGTGTAACCGTTTACAGATATGGTAGTAGGAGAGAGCAGGTTTTAGAAGTCGGGGTTAAGCCGGCCAGTAGCTGTCCAGTTTGCGAGGTTGGATAGTCTATGGGTAAGATCTTCCTCTACTATGGAACTGGCGCTGGAAAGACAACTAATGCCTTGGGACTGGCTTTAAGGTGTGTAGGTCATGGTTTGAGGGCTGTAATAATCCAGTTCATGAAGGGGCGTAAAGACATAGGTGAGTATAAGGTGATGGAGAGGCTTAAGCCATATTACGAAATATACCAATTTGGTAGAGCAGAATGGGTGGATTTGCGAAACCCGTCTGAGGAAGATAAGATCTTGGCGAGGAAGGGGCTTGAGAAGGCTGAGGAGATTTTAAAGGATAAACCGCATCTACTGGTTTTAGATGAAATCTGCCTTGCGGCTTTCATAGGTCTCGTAGATACTGAAAGTGTCCTTAAGCTTCTAAACAAGGTTCCAGATGAGACAGATGTTGTATTAACCGGTAGATATTGCCCACCGGAGCTCATAAATAGGGCTGATATAGTGAACATGATCGTTGAAGTTAAAGCCCCGAGAGAAATATATACCAGAATAGGGATAACTCATTAAACCCGTTAAATCTACTCCGCGGATAGTACAACGGCTTTATAAGACCAGTCTTGAGGCAATTTTCCAACAGCCTTATAGTACTTGGAAAGTCTATATATCTTCGCCTCTATTAGTTGAAGAGCCCTCTTGTTGTGTTTATCTTTCTTATGTTTTTCGAGGTGTTTCTTCAACCTTGCGGCTTTTCTTAAGAGGTTTGTCAAATCCTCAGGAATATCTGGAGCTAAACCGTGCTCCTTAAGTATCTCCGTAACGGTCTTCCCAGTTATATATTTAACGAGGGGTATGCCATATTGATCTCTCAGAATAATCCCTATCATGCTCGGTGGTATTAGATCCTTACCTAGTTTAACAACTAATGCTTCCACTTCCTCAGGTTTATAATTGCACCAGGGTGGTGGTCTTTTAGCAACGGGTCTTATTGAGTGAGATTTACCACTGGCATGAGCCCTCTTCTTCAACCTACTCCCAGCCATCTAGAGTTAGACTTGTAATATAAAGATTTCCTTAAGAGAAACAATTTAAGCTACTCTCTATAGTAAGGTGATATGAAATGCCCTTAAGAATCTACAATACTATGACTAGGCAGAAAGAGGTTTTTCAAAGTATAGATCCAAATGTCGTTAAGATTTACGTTTGCGGTCCAACAGTTTACGATAGCCCTCATTTAGGGCATGGTAGGGCGAGCGTTGTTTACGATGTTCTCATTAGATGGCTTGAGTACAAAGGCTTCCGCGTCAAATACGTCCGAAACGTCACAGACGTTGGACATATTCTTGAAACAGTTGGAGAAGACCGTATGATTTTAGGAGCTAGGCGGGAAAGGCTTCACCCCATGGAAATAGCTGATAAATACCTACTCGAGTACTTAGAAGCTATGGATAAGCTTGGAAATAAACGACCCAACATTCAACCTAGAGCCAGCGGTCATATCATGGAAATGATAGAGGTCATTGAGAAGCTTCTGGAGAAAGGCTATGGTTATATCGTAAACGGAAACGTCTACTTTGATGTTTCAAAGTTTGAAGATTACGGTAAATTGTCCGGCGTACGGAGAGAAGAACTTGTAATGCATAGGGTTGAACCCGACCCTAGGAAACGTAACCCAGCCGATTTCGCCTTGTGGAAGGCCGCTTCGGAAGATTATCCATTGAAATGGCGTTCTCCATGGGGTTACGGTTTTCCGGGATGGCATATAGAATGTTCGGTTATGTGTATAAAATACCTTGGAGAGCAGATAGACATACATGGTGGTGCTAGGGAGCTTATCTTCCCCCACCATGAGAATTCTCTAGCTCAAAGCGAAGCATATACTGGTAAAAAACCCTTTGTGAAATACTGGGTTCACTGTGGACTTTTGACGATAAATGGTGAAAAGATGAGTAAGAGTAAGGGTAATATCATCAAGCTCACCGATGCTTTAAATGAATGGGGTAAGGACGTTCTACGCATGTTCTACCTATCAGCCCACTACAGAAGCGATATAGACTTCAATGAGAATTCTATTAAGATAGCTGAGGAAAATCTACGTAGATTGTCAGACTTCATCGAGAATGTAGAATCTATGGAAACTATAGAATCCCCCCTCGATGAGTGTGGGGAGAAACTGTTGGAGATTACTAGAAGGGCTAGATCTAGCTTTGAAGAGCGTATGGATGATGACTTGGACACTCCAGGTGCTCTAGCAGTTCTATTCGACTACATAAGAACCTTCAATAATTTAATGGCAACCACTTCCAAACTAAATGTAAGAGTTAAGGAAGAGTCTTTAGAATTCCTAAATACTGTTAAAAGGGTTTTCGGAATACTTGAAGTGTATGAACCGCTACCTTCGAAAAGCGTAGTTGAACGGGCGATTCAACTTTTAGTAGAAGTTCGTGAAATCTTTAGAAGGGAAAAGCGCTACGATGTATCAGATATGATAAGAAGTAAACTTAGAGAAATCGGCGTGGAACTTGAAGATACGGTTGAAGGAACAAGATGGAGGATTAGAAGGTTTTAAACTAGGATTTACTGTTCACTTCATTTTTTAATATTGGAATCCACACGATCATAGGACCTGGTTCTCTATTAGCCCATGCATAGTATGGTATTGCCGTAAATTTAACTGGTTTAAGCTTCATCACGCCTTCTTCAAGGCGATAGTAGAGTGACTTAGGGGCACTTTCAAGCGTAAAGCCGTCGCATTGAATCATGTAAATGCCGTTGAGTACATTCGGCTTCTGCATGACGTTAAATGATGAGTCTTGAGAGAGTATTAAATCCCATACGTCAAACTCCGGATTATCTACTTGTTCTACACAGTATATGAGGGGTCCTCGCCTCAATGCAACCCTACAAGTATTCTCTAAAACGTGTGGGTGCGATGATAGAACATTTACCCGCATATCCATGTCTAACGATATAACATCCCCCTTCTCCCAAGCCCTCCTAATCTCAAAGTATTGTGAAGGCTTCAGATGGCAGTCTAAAGGTTTACCGTTTAAAGCTACTGTTGTCTTCAAGCTCCACCCTGGAATACGTAGGAATACCGAAAACTCTGACAGTTTTTCAGGGTATACTGTGATTTCAACATGGCCACTCCAAGGATAATCTGAATCTTGAGTTAATTTTATAAGTCCACCGTCAAGGTTTATGAGGGCTTCGTTGGATGCGTAAAGGTGTATCCACACCCCGTCTCGCGAAGTACTGTAAAAATATCCTGGAATGGATGCTATAAGCCTCGCTATATTCGGTGGACAACATGCGCAATCAAACCACCTACTTCTCCTATGCATCCCCCTATCCGCCAATGGATTGACGTAGAAGTACGTCTTACCATCTAAGCCTATTCCAGCTAAAGCTCCATTATATAGAGTCAGCTCCATAATGTCGGCGTATTCAGCTCTACCCGTTGCCAATAACATACGCCAGTTCCACATAACATTTGCAACTGCGGCGCATGTTTCAGCATAGGCGCGTCTATTCGGCAGTTCATAGTTTTCTCCAAACGCCTCCCCCTCATACCTAGAACCTAACCCACCGGTAACGTACATTTTACAATTAACCATATTTTGCCATAAACGTTCTAATGCTTTTAAAAGCCCTTCATCTCCAGTCTCCATATATACGTCTGTGGCTCCACAGTTTAAATATACGCTCCTCACGGCATGACCGACAATTTCATCGAGTTCTCTGAAAGGTTTATGGTCTATGTGGTATGAACTTCCGCCTATTAAACCCCTACCACGGTTATCTATGAAGAACTTTGCTAGCTCTAGGAAAGCGTTAGTACCGGTAGTTCTGTAGAGTTCTACAAGTGCCATTTCGATCTCAGGGTGGCCTGGTACTCCTAACCGCTTACCAGGACCGAATACGCTGAGTATATGATTTGCCAGTTTAATGCTTACGTTCAAAAGGCTCTTCTTACCTGTTGCTCTATAATGTGCGATGGCGGCTTGAATCAAATGACCAGCGCAATATAATTCATGCATATCGCGTAGATTGGTCCAGCGTTGGGCTTTTCTTTCAAACGTAAAATACGTGTTTAAGTAGCCATCTACGTCTTGGGCATCCGATATCTCAGCTATTACATTTTCCACAATTCTCTCCAAGCGACTGTCACCATTATAGGCTAAAGTGTAGGACACTGCTTCAATCCACTTATACACGTCTGAATCGTTGAAGAACAACCCCTTAAAATCTGTCTTTACTTTCCCAGCTGCCCTACGGAAGTTTTCTATTCTCCCAGTCTCTTCAAGTAGTTCATACTGTGTAGGAAGTGTCTCCTTTATTAGTGTCTCTATCCTAGGCTTCCAAAAGCTATCCTTAAGTTTAACGGAATCTAAGGGTACGGGCTTAAGTAATGAATATGGACTTTTAGAGCTATCCACTACAACGCATCTAGGCTTCAACTAAAAACCCCATTAAACTATATCGCCCCTCGTAAGACAAAAGCTTATAGGTTTCCTTTTAAAGTCAAGCCACTAACGCTCTATTCGGTATTCTTTTCAAAAGTTAAATTTCCACTAGGCTCCAACCCCTCAAGATTTCTAAAGCGTTAGACGTGCCTATACGTTCAACACCCATTTTAATGAATTGCAAGGCCTTTTCAAAAGAAGATATTCCACCTGCAGCTTTTATTTTCGCCCTTTTAACGTTCTTCCGTATGATTTCAATATCCTCAATCGTAGCACCACGGGGGCCGAAACCGGTACACGTTTTTATGTAGTCAGCTCCAGCTTCATCAATTATCCTACACGCTAATGCTATCTCTTCAGCAGTTAAATGTCCAGTTTCAATTATTACCTTGACGGTCACACCCATGGGTTTTGAAACCTTTAATACGGCCTCTATATCGGATTTAACTTTCTCGTAAAGTTTGGATTTGAAAAAGGGTATATTCATCACCATGTCTATTTCACAAGCGCCATCACTTATAGCCTGCTCGGCTTCTAACATCTTCAATTTGGTGATCGATGAACCGAATGGAAACCCAACGGTTGAACATACCTTAGTCTCAGACCCTTTAAGCAATTTAGCTGCGTATTCAACCATGACTGGTAGAACGCAAAGAACGCCTATGTAATTCTCTCTGGCAATTTTAGCCGCCATCTCTATATCTGTAAGACTATGCGTAGGTTTTACCAGGGCATAATCTATCATGGATGCTAATTTTCTACGTGTAAGAATCATACGGATTAAATTAACTTCGTTGAGAAGTTAAACCTTCCCTTCCTAGTCCTAACGTTGGGCTATATTGGAAGTCTAAATGAAAATGAGGGGGGTTATTTGAATTTCCACGTAGATATCATTGCCTTAACGGTATCTACCGTATTTATGAACTAATTCTATTACGCGTTTGTAGTTTTGGAAGCTTACATTGTTTGGAACAGAGTGGTCTGAATGGTATATGTAGCCTCCGCCTTGCTTTGCAAAGGTGATCTTCCTCTTAATCTCCTCTTCTATGGGTCTAGGGTCGTCTAAAGCCATGAGTCTAACATCTATACCACCCATGAAGGTCATCTTATCCCCATACTTTTCCTTAAGCTCTATCAGATCCATACCCGCCTTAACTTCTAAAGGCTGTAGAACATCTATACCCTCTTCTATGAAGTATGGTATTAAGTCTTTTACATTGCCGCAACTGTGGAGGAATACATACATGCCTCTAGACTTGAAAAATCTACACAGTTCTTTAAAAACGGGATGCAACTGCTCTTCATAGTGTCTCGGTGAGAAGAAGAGCCCCTTCCTATAACCTAAGTCGCAGTATAGGAATGCTCCGTCGAATTTAAGTCCTCCCCTTATCATTATGTCGCACATTTCCATGGCCAGTCTAGCATCTGTCCAATACATGTCTTTAACCCATTCCGGGTCTCTTATTACAGCTTTGAGAAGCTGGTCTGATTTAACGTAGTTTTGAATCTTATCATAGCCTACAGCCGCGCCATACATTATAAATCTCCCACGACTTCTCTCCCTATGATATGCATACCACGTTGAAACCCAGTCAACCCTCCTCTCGCTCGGCTGAAGTCTAACCTTAATCCTCTCCCAATCCTCTCTAGTTTTGCAAGGCCAATCTATAATCTCTGGGGTTGTAGAGTAGTCCCTATGGTTCCTACGTATACCTCCAAACGACGTTTTTTCTACAATATACTCTGCATCTTCATGTATGACTTCAACAGGGAACATTGGAGATGTATCTGCACTAAATATAGCAATTTCATAACCGAAATAGTCTTCAGGAGATATTCCATCGGGCAAACCCTCTCTTATCCATCTGCTAACGGTAGCGCCCCAAGGGCTATCGTGTATCGGTATCCTATCGAGCTTATCCTCCCTATGTTCTAAAGCTGCAATAACTCTTTCACGTGGCGTCAAATTAACCACACTAATATATTTATCTAAAATTTGCTTTAAAACTTACCTAAGTCCATTTCAGATAACTATTCAACTATAGAATTCACACCTCATAGAGACTTTAATTAACCAGTGATAGTATTCGGTGGAATTTTGAGAAAAATTTACATTTCTTGCCGAGTTTAACTTCTAATCGGTGTTAAAGTGCCAGCCAGCTTAAAGTTTGGTGTGGTGGGTACGGGTGTAGGTAGTAGTTTCATATCTGGAGCTGCATCTGAACTCGCTAAGGAGGGGATTTTAGAGCTTACTGGGGTTGTAGCTAGGAATAAGGCTAAAACTGAAGAATTCGCCAGAAAATACGGATTCAAAAATGCTTATTCAAACATTTACGATATGATTAGCTCAGAAAAGCCTGACATAATAGCCGTATCCGCTCCCCACTATGTACATTTTCAGATAGCTTTAGAGGCTATAGAGAGTGGCATCAACGTGCTCGTGGATAAACCTATGGCCATCAACTTGAGGGAGGCCGACGAGCTTATAAGAAGAGCTGAAGTTAAGGGTGTTAAACTTGGCGTAATACTTCAATCTAGGTTCGACGACTCCTTTAACTTCGTAAAGTCTCTCGCAGATAAGGGTGCTCTCGGAAGGCTGATAATGGGTGAGGCTATAGTTGAATGGTATAGGACAGAGGAGTATTATGCGAGTAGCTCATGGAGGGGGAGGTGGGCTACGGAAGGTGGTGGCGCCCTTATAAACCAAGCAATTCATACGATAGACTTACTTTTATGGATTATGGGCGAACCAGAATCCGTCTGGGCTAAAGTAAGTACCGTAGGTCATAATATTGAAGTTGAAGACTTAGCCGCGGCCGTAGTTAAATTCAGAAATGGTGCGCTGGGTGTTATTCAGGCCAGTACCGCCACGTATCCGGGTCTACCTACAAGACTTGAAATTCATGGTTTAAAGGGAACCGTTATAGTCGAGGGAGATGAAGTTAAGTTTATGAAGCTTGCCGAAGAAATCTCCGGCCTAAAGCCTCCAGTTAAAAGGACTGAAGGGCTTAAATCATGGGAGAGGCCTGAAGCTGTTCCAATAGAAAATCATAAGCGTCTCTTAAGAGACTTCGTTAATGCAGTTTTAGAGGATAGGAAGCCGCGGGTGGATGGCTATGAAGGCCGTAGGAGCCTAGAAGTTATAAGAGCAATATATCTATCTTCAGCTACTGGAGATGTTGTAAAACTCCCTCTGAAAGAGTAGCGCCTTCTCCAATATTCTTCAAAATTCATCTAAATGTTAATTTACCTCTTCCAGCTCAATACATTTCTGAATGGACATATTAAGTTATACGAAGCTTACACTGGAAGACTTCATAAACAAATATAGACGTCTCCTCAAACAGCCCAGCATTTCGGCGAGAAACGTGGGTGTAAGGGAATGCGCCTTCCTGCTCAGGGATTTAATGGAGGACTCAGGCGTATACGCTGAAGTTATTCAAAGTAAAGGTAATCCAGTTGTCTACGGTGAAGTCGAATCTAGAAAGTCTAATAAAACCCTCTTAGTCTACAGCCACTACGATATTCAACCTCCAGACCCCATGGATGAATGGATATATCCACCCTTTGAAGCGGTAATAGTTGATGGTAAAGTCGTAGCAAGAGGAGCTTCAGATTCAAAAGGCAATATCATGGCTTTTTTAAAAGCAGTTGAATATTACGTTAAGAATGAAAAGTCAGCTCCAGTAAACGTTAAATTCCTCTTTGAAGGTGAGGAGGAAATTGGAAGCCCCAATCTTCCAGAGTTTGTGGAAGCACATAGGGATCTTCTTAAAGCAGACGCTGTTATATGTTGGGATGGTGGCCTCCACCCGTCAAATAGACCGTCGATCTGCTTAGGGGTTAAAGGCATCTTATATGTTGAGCTTAGGTGTAAAACTGCCAAGGTGGACGTTCACTCTTCCTACGCACCAGTAATCATCAACCCGGCTTGGAGGATAGTGTGGGCTTTAAACTCCATAAAGTCTCAAGATGGCCGAATAAAGGTTAAAGGCTGGTATGATGATGTCCGCTCGCTTACATCAGAAGATGCCGAGCTTATTTCAAAGATACCTCCAGAGGATGAGGATATTGTAAGAGAGCTTGGAATAAAAGAGCTTCTAGGAGGGGTTAGAGGAGTTGATGCTCTTAGAAAGCTAATATGCGAACCGACTGCTAACATAGCTGGTTTAAGGTCAGGTTACATTGAGGAAGGATCTAAAACTGTTCTACCGTGTGAAGCGACTGCGAAATTAGACTTCAGATTGGTGGTTGATCAAAAACCAGATAAATTGTTCGACATGCTTAGAAGACATTTAGATGATGAAGGTTTCAGAGACGTAGAAGTAGTTAAATTGGGCTCCCTTCTACCGTCTAAAACGCCCTCCTCTGCACCGATAGTTCAAGCTTCTTCACGAGCGGCTGAAGAAACATACGAATCTAAGCCCGTGATATATCCAAATGCCACGGGCTCTGGACCAGACTACGTATTCACAAACATCTTACACTTAGACTCTGTCTGGACTGGATGTGCTCCACCGTTCTCTAAAGCCCATGCGCCTAATGAATTTAACACAGTCGACCATTTGATTAAAGGTGTCATATATGCAGCCAACACGTTACGTGAATTTAAAAACGTTAAACTAGGAAAGTGAGTGGAAGTAAACACTTAAATCTCTATGTGAGTCTTTATAATGGTCTCTATGAATATCGTTGAAAAGATCCTGTGTAGGGCTTCTGGTAGGAGTATGGTGGAGCCCGGCGACATAATAAGCGCTAAAGTTGACCGAGTGATGTTCCACGACCTCACGGGCCCTTTAACCGTTAAAGCCTTCAAAGAAATAGGTGTTCCTAGAGTCTGGGATCCAGATAGAGTTGTTGTCATATTCGACCATCTAGTGCCTCCGAATACTGAAAGAGCCGCTTTAAACCAAAAGACCATTAGAGAATTCGTCAGAGAGCAGAAGATCAAGTGGTTTTACGATATCGGAAGGGGAGGGATATGTCACCAGGTAATGGTTGAAAAAGGCCATGCAAAGCCTGGTGAGCTTATAGTGGGAGCGGATTCACATACATGTACTTATGGTGCAGTAGGAGCTTTTTCAACAGGCATGGGGGCTACAGATGTAGCAGCGATTCTAGCTACTGGTGAAACCTGGCTTAGAGTCCCTGAGACGGTTTGCGTGAAAATCGACGGTGAGTTGGGGGACATGATTACCCCTAAAGACGTGATTCTTCACGTCATAGGATGTTTAGGTGTCTCAGGTGCTGTTTACAAGGCTGTCGTCTTCAAAGGCTCTACGGTTGAGAAAATGAGTATAAGTGGACGTATGACTATGTGCAACATGGCTGTTGAAATGGGCGCTAAAACCGGAATCGTTGAACCAGATGAAGTTACTGAACAGTTCTTCAAGTCTAAAGGTATGTCGTATAGCCCAGGTTTCGTCAGCGATCCAGATGCCACATTCGATGAAACTTACACGTTTGATGTTTCGAAGTTGGAACCGCAGGTAGCGTGTCCAAGCTCCGTTGACAATGTCAAACCTGTATCTGAAGTTGAAGGTGTTAAGATTGACCAAGCCTATATAGGCTCCTGCACAAACGGGCGTCTCGAAGACCTAAGATTAGCCGCTAGGATAATTAAGGGTAGAAAGGTTAAACCGGACGTGAGAGCAATAGTGGTTCCAGCTTCTCAGGAAGTATATCGAGATGCTTTGAGGGAAGGTCTAATAGACATATTTCTACAAGCAGGCGTCCTAGTATGCAATCCAACATGTGGTGCCTGCATAGGAGCACACATGGGCGTTATAGGTGAAGGAGAAACATGTATAGCCTCAATAAACAGGAACTTCATAGGACGTATGGGGAGTCCTAAGGCTAAAGTCTACCTAGCCTCCCCCGCAACGGTTATAGCGTCCGCTTTAACTGGTGTTATAACAGATCCTAGGAGGGTGGTTTCTTGATAATAAGCGGCTCAGTTATAAAATATGGAGATAACATAGATACAGACGTCATAATACCGGGTAAGTACCTCGGTATAACAGACTACGGAGAACTTGGAAGGCACGCTCTAGAAGGAATAGACCCAGAATTTCCAAATAAGATTAAGCAAACTGGCATCCTATTAGTTGGTGAAAACTTTGGATGTGGATCTAGTAGGGAAGAAGCTCCAGTGGCTTTGAAATATGCTGGCGTTAAATGTATAATTGCTAAGTCGTTTGCTAGGATATTTTATAGAAACGCTATAAATGTGGGTTTACCGATAGTCGTATGCCCGGAGGCTTCGGAGAAGCTGAATAACGGCGATATGGTTACAGTAAACCTAGCCGAAGGAACGATAATCAACGTGTCTAAGAATGAAGTCTACAGGACTAAAGCGCTTCCAGAATTTATACTGGAGATACTTAGAGATGGCGGTTTAGTAGCCCATCTGAGGAGGAGGTTAACCTGAAAACGTACAACATAGCTGTAATACCTGGTGACGGTATAGGTCCGGAGTTAACGGAAGCCACTATTACCGTTTTAAATGCTATTGAAAATACTCTAGGGCTTAATATCAACTACACGTTTCTTGAGGCCGGAGATAGATGTTTACAGAAGCATGGTGTTGCATTACCTGAAGAAACGGTTAAAGCTATTATGAAAGCGGATGCTACGCTAAAGGGTCCTGTGGGGGAAACAGCGGCTGCGGTCATAGTGAAACTTAGGCAAATGTTAGACTTATACGCAAACGTTAGACCGTTTAAGTCTTATCCAAATGTCCCATGTTTAAAACCCAACATAGACTTTGTAATAGTTCGAGAGAATACTGAAGATCTTTATAAGGGTTTTGAATACGTGCTGAACGATGTAGCCGTAAGCTTGCGAGTAATCACCAGAGCTGGGTCTGAACGCATAGCTAAGTATGCGTTTGAAGAAGCAATTAGAAGAGGCGTTAAGTATAAGGTTACGGCGGTTCATAAGGCCAATGTTTTGAAAGCCACATGTGGTCTATTCGCGGAAACTTGTAGGGCTGTTGCCAGGAAATACCCCAATGTTTTATACGAGGAGCTCTACGTCGACGCTGCGGCGATGTTTCTAATAAAGAAACCTGAAGACTTCGATGTTCTCGTTACTACGAACATGTTTGGGGATATATTGAGTGATGAAGCTGCACAACTTGTGGGCGGATTAGGTGTGGCCCCCTCCGCTAATGTTGGAGAGAAGTACGGTCTTTTTGAACCCGTTCATGGGGCGGCGTGGGATATTGCAGGTCGGAATTTAGCCAACCCAAGTAGCCTTATATTGGCAGCTAAAATGATGTTTGAATGGTTGGGCTTTAAGAACAGTGATGAAGTTTGCTTGAAAGCGGCTAAGATCATAGAGAAGTCTATTATAGAAGCCTTCAAAAGGGGATACGTAACCCAAGATTTAGGCGGACATTTATCAACCAATGAGATGGGTTTAAAAGTAGCTTCTCTGGTAAGAGAAGTGGCTTCTAAAGGAGCGATTTAAGAAAAGATTTTTTAATCGTTAAACTCTTATCTATTCAATCATGCCCTCGCGATACATAAGAATATTTGATACTACGCTGAGGGATGGCGAGCAAACACCGGGTGTAGCTTTAACGGTTGAGGATAAACTCACCATAGCTCGTCAATTGGATAAACTAGGTGTAGACGTTATTGAGGCTGGTTTTCCAGTAACTTCTAAAGGTGAAGCTGAGGCTGTTAAATTGATAGCTAATGATGGTTTGAGGGCTGAAATTTGCGGCTTGTCTAGAGCTTTAAAATCCGATATAGACGCCGTGATAGACTGCGATTTAAATAGCATACACCTCTTCATAGCGACGTCTGACATCCATTTAAAGTATAAGCTCAAAATGAGTAGAGAAGAGGTCTTACGTAGAGCCTTAGAGGCTTTAGATTATGCTAAAGCTCACGGTTTAATAGTCGAGTTTTCAGCTGAAGATGCCACTAGAACCGACTTGGATTTTCTTAAGGAGTTTTATAAAGCCCTATGCGATGCCGGCGTCGATAGGGTGAATGTTCCAGATACGGTAGGAGTGATGACCCCTAGACGTATGTATGAGCTGATATGTGAGCTGAAGAAAGTGGTCTACCGGCCTTTGAGCGTACATTGCCACGATGACTTTGGAATGGCTACTTCCAACAGTTTAGCCGCTTTGGAGGCTGGAGCTGAGCAGGTTCATGTAACAGTCAACGGTTTAGGTGAAAGGGCTGGTAATGCCGCTTTAGAGGAGGTCGTAGTAGCGCTTAAGTTGATTTATGGCTTCGAGACAAATATTGATACCAAGCTGATATATCAGACTTCCAGACTAGTTTCTAGGTTAACGGGTATTCCAGTACAACCGAATAAAGCAGTTGTTGGTGAGAACGCCTTCGCTCATGAGTCGGGCATCCACACCCACGGCGTCATAGTACAACCATTAACCTATGAGCCCATACCGCCTGAACTTGTAGGACGTGAGAGGAGGATTTTAGCTGGTAAGCATGCTGGTACACATGGTTTAAGAGCTTTACTTAGTCAAATGGGTCTTGAGCTCAGTGAAGACCAGATTAAGGAAGTCTTAGCTAGGGTTAAAGAGCTGGGTGACAAGGGTAAACAGGTTACTGAAGAAGACTTGATGGCGATAGCTAGAATTGTAGCCGGAGAACTAGTCAAGGAGGAGAGGGTTTTAAGCCTAGATGAATTGGCCGTTATGACGGGTAATAGAGTGATTCCCACCGCTTCAGTCAAGGTATCTATAGACGGTAAGGATTATGTGACATCTAAGACGGGTGTTGGGCCGGTTGACGCTGCAATTAAAGCTCTTCAAGAGGTTTTAAACCCGGTGGTGAAGGTCAACTTGAAGGAGTATAGGCTTGAAGCTATAACAGGGGGATCCGATGCTTTGGCTGAAGTTGTTGTTAAAGTTGAAGATGATGAAGGCCATGTTGTATCTGCGAGGGCTGCTAGAGAAGACATAGTCATGGCCAGTGTAGAGGCCATGGTTAATGCTATAAATAAACTCCTACTTAGGAAGCGTATAACTAGTTCAAGGGGTTAAAATACTTGGACATTGCATCTTTCATACTGTACGTATCTGCAATTACGGTGTCGGGTGCATTAAGCCCAGGTCCTCTAACAGTAGCTACAATTATCCACGGTGGCAAAGGAGGACTTAAAGCGGGTTTAGGTTGTGCGCTTGGACACACTATCGTAGAACTTCCGCTTGTCATACTAATATGGTTTGGACTATTAAGCTTAATCAGTCAAACGGTGAAACGTTCTTTGGAAATTGTAGGGGGTTTAGCTTTAATAGTTTTTGGTATACTTCAACTTCGGGGGGTTTTAAAATCAAGTCAAACGTCTTCAAATAATGTGGTTTCAGTAGAGAGGGGTTCTATATTAACTGGAGCTATGTTGTCGGGTTTAAACCCATACTTTATCCTATGGTGGTTCAGCATAGGCTCAACCCTCGTATATGAGGCTATGAGCTTAGGTTTAATCCAGGGATTAACCATCATGTATCTATCGCACGTTTGGTTAGACTATCTATGGCTGGGGTTGCTAGCGTATCTTTCAAAGTGCGGCAGGAAGGTAATCGGCCTTAAAATCTACCGTTACATATTAGTGCTCTTCAGCTTAGTATTAATGCTCTTTGGAGTCTCTTGGATTTACTCCAGCGTGAATACTCCATAGCTTAAAATTCAAAGAGTCGAAAACACTTTAAACGTAGTCGTATAATCTAGTTCAGATGCGTATTAGACAGTACGTTAGACTACTCAGACCCGTAAATTCCTCCATGATGGGTTTAGCCGTTCTAGTAGGCCTATATATGGCTGAGCCAAATTTAAACTCATGGCTCGTCCAGAACGTAGTACTGGGGTTTATAACGGGTTTTACTTTAACAGGTGCTTCTATGGCTTTAAATGACTACTTCGACCGTTACATTGATGCTATAAATGAACCTAGTAGGCCAATACCGAGTGGAGCTATAAGCCCATCGCAAGCGTTAGCGTACGCCGTTGCACTATCAATCATAGGTCTAATAGCTTCAGCTTTTACGTCTATTAGATGCTTTTTACTAGCCTTAATATCAGTAAGTTTATCAACAGTCTACAATTCCCGATGTAAGAAGACGGGGCTATTGGGCAATATGATGGTTAGTGGATGTATAGCAATTCCCTTCATTTACGGTGCGTTTCTCGTAGATAGATTGAAGGTATCAAATCTTCTAGCGGCTTCAACCGCTTTCCTATCCAATACCGGTAGAGAGGTTACGAAAGGCATAGTAGACACTGAGGGGGATAGAAAGTACGGCATCAATACGATAGCCGTGAAATATGGATGCAGAATGGCTTCACAGGTCGCCGCCGCTCTATACTTATCTGCAGTCTTAATGACGCCGATACCTATTCTAATTGGCAATCCACCTTTAGGCTACTCACTTACGGTAGCACTTACCGATATAGGCTTCATAAGCTCCTCCCTGATCATTTTGAAGGATCCATCTAGAGAAAATGCTAGAAAAGTCAAAAATATTGTCGTACTTTGGATGTTTTTTGGGCTTCTAGCCTTCCTACAACTACGATTGTAGGGGGAAGCTTTTGACCTTCCTGGCAAAACATCTTTAAGTAAACCAGTAGATGGCTTCACTTATGGGCGTAGTAGAAAACCCAATAATCATCCTTTGAGTCTAGTCTGACGAAGCCGAATCGTTCAAATTGAACGACCTCACCCAATTCAACTGTTATACAGTTGTTTTCAACAAACCCCTCTAGCTCCGTTGCATCTGGCATTATGACTTTAGCCTTAATACATTGGCCTACTGGAAGCCAGTGGATGAGCGGCATATTTAAACTTCTAGCCTCCTCATAGGTCTCGCTGTGAAACATGGCTTCTACTAGATTCTCCGAAAACTTTAACAGTTTAACGTTGAAAAGCTCCATGAGTCTAACCATGCCTTTATCCTTCAGGATTTTAGCATCTTCTGGGCTTATGAATAGACTAGTAGAATCACCTTTGACTTCAACTTTTATTCTACGGAATCCCATTTCCGGTTTAGATGGATGAAACCTCACTTTCGCTTCGTACTGCTTCGACAGTCCGTAAACTAGCAGTTTAACCGGGTTGTGTACGAAAAATAGCCTCTTAGCCTTAGGTTCAACTATTCGTCTGTTGTAAGCGTAGAGGTTATCCCAGCTCAGGGAAACTTCAGACTGTTTAATGCCTACTTCCAAAATCATCTGGTGAATAGCCTCCGGCTGGATTCCTCTACGACGTAAAGCAGCTAGAGTCGGTAGTCTGGGGTCATCTAGTCCTTTAAAGAGGCCAGCCTTAATGGCTTTGAGGGTTTTAGACTTAGACATGGCCCCTCCTTTCGGTAGAAGCCATCTGCCGTAGTGTATGGCCTCTGGATAACTCCATCCAAAGTGTTTGTATAAGTATAGATGCCTATCCAAGGTTGACAGAAACTCCTTCCCCCTAATTATGTGGGTGACGCCCATTAAATGGTCGTCTAAGCCATTGGCAAAATGATAAGTTGGCCAGAGGATATATTTATCTCCAACTATGGGGTGCGGATTTCTAGACGTATCTATTATTCTGAACGCGACCCATTCTCTCACGGATATGTTCTTATGCTGTAAATCTGTTTTAACTCTAAGCACAGCCTCCCCCTCTCCGTAAAAATGCTCAAGCATTTTATCCCATCTCTCAAGGTTTTCTTCAACTGTTAATCCTCTACATGGACATGCTTTACCGACTGAAACCATTTCTTTAAAAGCTTCAGAGTTGCATGTGCATACGTATGCTGCTCCAGCTTCTATGAGTTTTCTCGCATACTCGTAGTAGATTGGTAGACGTAGACTTTGAATGTACTCTTCATCCCATTTACATCCAAGCCACTCTATATCCTCTCTAATGGCGTCATAGTATTCTAAAACTGGCTTTTTATTCTTGGGGTCTGTATCTTCAAATCTAAGTATAAATATGCCGTTGTACATTCTTGCGTAATCGTGGCTTAAGTATATGGCTCTAGCTTGACCGAAGTGTAGAACGAAGTCTGGGTTAGGCGCATACCTCGTCACAACCTTAGGGTATTTATCTACATTCGGAAGGGGAGGTAGGGTTTTTACAACTGGTTCAACCTCTTTCTCAGCTAAAAGCTCTGGGAAACTGTCTTCTAGGAGTTTCCTCTGCTCTTCTAAGCTCATCTTGTTAACTTCATCTACGATTTGCTTGACTACGTCCACCAGATCCTTAGCTATTGATTTAAGCTCCGGTTTTTCAGCTAAAATTTTACCCATGACAGCTTTTGGCTGTGCTTTACCGCCATATTTGTAGGCGTTTTGTAAGGCGTATTTACGTATGAGTATTTTGACAGATTCCTCCATAACCCCTTCAATCCTCTCCTTAGATAACTTGTAGCGGGCATTAAAAAGTTGTCTAAAAATCGGCTGGACAATTTCAAATGGGTCTATTTTAAAATTAGAAAACTCTATAAGTTTACTGGAGAATAGTAGTGAAAGAATATGGATATTGGAAAGCAGGAGAAAATGATAAGACAGCCCATAGTCGTCGTCTTAGGACATGTAGACCATGGTAAAACAACGCTTCTAGATAAGATTAGGGGGACAGCTGTCGCTTTAAAAGAGCCCGGTGAGATGACCCAGCACATAGGTGCAAGCTTCTTCCCCCTTGATGCACTGGAGAAATCGTGTGCCTCTCTGCTGGCTAAAACCGGGTGGAAGATAAAAATTCCAGGTCTTCTAGTGATAGATACTCCTGGGCATAGTGCGTTTATGAATTTAAGGATGCGCGGCGGTTCTGTAGCAGATATAGCTATTCTGGTAATAGATGTGATTAAAGGCGTTGAGGAGCAAACGGTTGAATCGATAAAGCTTTTAAGATCCAGAAGAGTGCCGTTTTTAGTTGCCGCTAATAAAATAGACCTAATACCCGGTTGGAAGCCAAACTACGATAAGCCGTTTAGTGAAACATTCAAACTTCAAGATCCCTATGTTAGAAAAGATTTGGATGCTAGGCTTTACATAATCATAGGGGAGCTTTCAAAACTAGGCTTCCAAGCGGATAGGTATGATCGGATTAAGGACTTTACTAGAACAGTAGCAATCGTTCCAGTTAGTGCTAAAACTGGTGAGGGGATACCTGATCTTCTCTTAGTCCTCATAGGTTTGACTCAACAGTATCTTAAGACTAGACTTGAAACTACTAGTGGGGCGGCTAGAGGAACGGTGCTGGAGGTTAAGGAGGAGGTTGGATTAGGAGCTACTATAAATGTAATAATCTACGATGGTATTTTAAAGGTAGATGATACCATAGTTTTAGCTGGTAAGGAGAAGCCTATAGTTACCAAGGTCAGATCGTTGTTACTTCCCAAACCCCTCGATGAGATAAGGGCTCCAACTGGGGGGTTTATGAAAGTCGATAAGGTAGTGGCTGCTATGGGAGTAAAGGTAGTGGCTCCAAATCTTGAAGATGCCATTCCAGGGTCGCCGCTTTACGCCGTGCCTGAGGGAGAATCAGTAGAAGAGTACGTTAATAAGCTATCTGAGGAGGTGGGTAAACTTAGAATAAAAACCGATAAAATCGGAGTTGTAGTTAAAGCGGACACCTTAGGCTCTCTTGAAGCACTAATAACTGAGCTGGGTAAGAGAGAAGTACCAGTTAGACTGGCGGATATAGGCGATATTTCAAAGCGCGACTTCATAGAAGCTAAGGTTACGGCTAAGGAAAAGCCAGAGTACGGTGTAATCTTGGGGTTTAACGTTAGAATTCTACCTGAAGCTGGTGAAGAATCGTCTGGGGTTCCAGTTTTCATAGGCAATATAATCTACCGAGTGGTTGAAGATTACGTTGCATGGCTTAAGTCTAAGCAAGAGGAGAAGATTAAGATGATAGTTAGCACCCTAGTTTTCCCAGGTAAGTTGAGAATACTTCCCGGTTACATATTCAGGAGGAGTAAGCCTGCTATAGTCGGTGTGGAAGTGTTGGCTGGTAGGATTAAACCTAAGGAAGAGCTTATGAGGGATGATGGAGAAAATATCGGGTCAATTCTTCAGATTCAGGATAAAGGTAAACCAATCCCCGAGGCCACTAAGGGCATGCAAGTAGCAATATCTATAGATAAGGCGATAATAGGTAGGAATGTCGATGAAGGTAGCATCCTCTACGTAGACATACCTGAACAGCATTATAAGATGTTTAAACAAACATACGCTAATATTCTATCAGCTGAAGAACATGCGCTACTTGAGGAAATAGCTGAAATAAAAAGGCGGAGGAAAGCTCTATGGGGTTTTTAAATCTACCTAAATTTCATGTGAATCCAATGCCTCCAGTTTTTGCTGAGAGAAACGTTTATAGTGGTGTAAGTACCATAAGAAGGAGAATGCTATGGCTAAGTTTAAACTAGTCTTATCAAATCCTAAAACGGGGAAGTCTAAAACATTTGAAATCGAAGGTGCGCAGGCGGTTCCGCTTCTAGGGCGTAAAATAGGTGATGTCGTAGACGGTTCAACCATGGGTTTGGGGGGAATTAAACTCCTCATAACTGGTGGTAGTGATAAAGATGGAATACCTATGAGACCTGATGTCAGAGGAGGAGTGAAAAAGTACGTCTTAATATCGGATGGTCCCGGTTTTAGGCCTAAGAAGAAGGGTGTTAGAGTTAGGAAACTTGTTAGGGGAAATACTATAACGGAGGATACTTTACAAGTAAACGCTAAGGTCATCGAGGGAGACCCTGGCTTCTAACTGGATTTTCACCACAGAGTTTAAATCGACAAGTTGACGTTTCACATCTGAGGTTTTATGTTTCCTCATTTTCCAACCATGCTGTGGCAGAATCTACAGTACTATAACTAGGTGGAAGAAGCTTTTCAAAGCATTGATCTAAACAGATTAGGATTTCGCCTATTAGAAGGAATTTGATCAGTATTTTATTGTGGAAAAAGATAATGTGTAATGTTTAAATTAAACGTAACGTTGTAATCTAAAGGTCTGGAGGATTTTTATGTGTGCATCTCAAACGGGGCAGGTTAAGGTTGCTCAGCCTAAGATCCTTTCACTTTGCCATGAAGTTGCTGAGCATGAGAATATGGTTTGGGTCTGCGATGGTGCGGCGAATGTGGGTCAAGTTGGGCATGAGGTTGGGGTTTTACTCACGAATATGGGTAAAGCTAGGATGTGTTGTACGACGGCCATTGCGGCCGGTTCGAAGCCACACCTTGAAATAGCTGAGAGGGCGAAGAAGAACATAGTTATAAATGGATGCGCTAATAGATGTGCATCAAAAGTTTTTGAGAATGCTGGGAAGAAGATAGACTATGAAATAGTCATATCGAAATACCTGAAGAAGGTTCCGACGCTTGACATATACATGGGTGACGTGAAGAAAATAGCTCAGATAATAATTGAAGAAGCAAAGCTTTAGGGTATACGTCAACCTTCCCACGCCAATGTACCTAAACCCTTAAGAAATTTGCAAAGAGGCTTAACCATTTAAGAAGAGTGGTTGTTTAGGCATGTCTCTGAATGGCGTCCACTTCCATATACATAACATTTATATATAAGACACTGTTACATACCTCTATGATGTGCGAGTCAAGGGGTTGTGGTTACTGGCATGAGTATCCCGAGAGAGGTTGGATACAATTCTTAATAATGAGGATACTTTACGAGAAGCCGATGCATGGTTATCAGCTTCTGGAGGAGATTAAGGAGCGGAGTTGTGGGTGTCATAGGCTTGAGCCTGGTTCAGTGTACACGCTTTTAAGAAGGATGGAGACTCGCGGTTTGCTTGAGTCGAAGTGGGAGAAGGTTGAAGGTGGTTCAGATAGGCGTGTCTATAGACTGACAGATAAAGGGGTTGAGGCTTTGAAGATGGGGCTTATATCAATAGTTAGGCGGAAGAACCTCTTCGATGACCTTGTGAGATTCTATCATGAGAATTTTGAGAAAGGTGGAAAAGGGGATGGGCAGTAAATGTGCGGAGGCTGTTGTAGAATAGGTGGCTGTCATCTACGAGGTGGGCATTGTATGGGCTTTCCATGTTTGACAGTAGACGTAGAAGAGGAGGTTAAAATGTTGGAGGAATACGAAGAGGCTTTGTTGAAAGAAACGCCTAAAATTCTTGAACGCTAAAGGTTGAGAACCATGGATATACTAAAGAAGGATAAGGATTTAGATGATTATGCAATAGTCGTTCAGAATTTGACGAAGCGTTATGGAGATGTTACAGCAGTAGACCATATAAGCTTTGAAGTTAAGATTGGTGAGATTTTCGGTTTTCTAGGGCCGAATGGTGCTGGGAAGACGACAACCATTAGAATGTTAACTGGTTTAATAAAACCTGACGAAGGGAGGGCATTAGTAGCCGGGTTTGACATTTTAAAGAACCCCGTTGAAGCTAAGCAACGTATTGGAGTCGTCCCAGAGGTTTCAAACGCGTACATAGACCTCTCTGCATGGAAAAATCTGATTTTAATAGGTAGGCTTTACGGTGTTCCACAATCTAAGCTTAAGGAGAATGCTATGAGCCTCTTGAAGGAGTTCGGACTTTATGAAGTTAAAGATAAGGCTGTTAGATCCTTTTCCAAAGGAATGAGGCAGAGGCTTCTATTATGCATGGCTTTAATTAACGACCCAGAAGTTCTTTTCCTCGATGAGCCAACATCCGGTCTCGATGTTGAGAGCGCGCGACTTCTACGGGATAAGGTAGTTCAATACAATAAGGAAGGTAGAACAATTTTCTTATCCACTCACAACATGGAAGAGGCAAATCAGTTATGTTGTAGAATAGCCGTGATAAATCATGGGAAAATAGCCGCCATAGATTCCCCTGAAAATCTGAAAGCTAAAAGCATGGAGCTTCAATACGTTGAAGTCGTTTTTGACAAGTTGGTTGATCTACGGAATTTCTCAGGCAGTCCAGATATTATTAGAATTTCCCCCGTAGGAAATAGGCTACGGGTCTATACGGCCAATCCATCGGCGGTTGTGGAGTTTTTAGTAGATTTTGCTAAACGTAATAGGCTTAAAATCTTAAGCATAAACACTATGATGCCTTCTCTTGAAGACGTTTTTCTGAAGCTCATAAAGGGAAAGGAGGGTTTTGTTAAATGAGTCGCCTTATGGAACAGTTTAAACGCTCTCTGGCGATAGCTGAGAAAAACATGAGAATTTACTATTTGAAGGGGCCTGTCATAATTTTCGGGTTGCTGTTCCCCCTCTTTCTAACACTAGCCTTCATAATAGGGAGAAACATCTCTCTAAGAGAGCTACTGCCTGGTTTAATCGGTATGACGGCGTTTTTCACTGCCACAGCGGTCGGCCCCTCCATTGTTCCATGGGAAACCCGTTCGAGGACTCTAGAGAGGCTTTTATGTTGTCCTGTTACACTATGGGCAATAGTGTTGGGAGATCTTTTATCTTCTTTCGTCTTCGGAACCATAATATCCATAATTCCGTTACTGTTAACGCTATCCCTTGACATTGGAACGCTAGACTTCACGATCTTACTAATCGGTCTGATTGTCGCAAATTTATGCTTCTCGGCTCTAAGCGTCCTCCTCTCTGCATACCCGCCGACAGATGTACCAGCGACATCGATGATGGTTTCATCGCTCGTTAAGTTTCCAGTGGTATTTATAAGCGGAGTATTCATACCGTTAGAATACCTCCCCCAGTTGGGAATAGCTATAGCCTCTCTTTCACCGTTAACATACCTCGTAGACTTAGCGAGACATTTAATACTGAAAAATGGCTTTTATCCGTTAACGTTGGATTTCGTAGCGATCATAGCCTTTACAGTGTTGTTCATGTTTATAGCGGTAAAATTGCATGAAAAAGGTCTTGTAAAACGTTTAAGCTGATCTGTAAAACCTCTTTTTTACGCATCAGTTTAAAAGTATCTATGCTATGTCCCAGTCCTCCTGTTTTTAAGAGCTTCAGCTTAACTCCCAATTCACTTCTTAAGCTTTTACTCGCTTCCAACAATCTCTCTCACGGCAAACGTATTAGCTTGGTATTCAACAAACTTCATAGCACTCTAGACATGACGGTTCACTCACTTGGTGTATTCTAAGACTTCTCTGGAAGCCTATCCCTAGTTCTACAACTATCGCTAAGCGTGGGTCGTCTTTGCAAAATCCACCTATATATCCTATGGGAGGTGTTGTCGTTTACGGGAGAAAACGTAGACTTTATGTGTGATCTTACTTTCTGAGAATCAAAGCTGATACAGGCTGTGTGTTAAACTCAATCTGTTAAACATAAAACATACTATATCTTAGACGAAGCCCCTTCTAGGAATTCTTATTTCAAGTACGTTTCTGTAGCATGTTATCATAGCTTTGTTGGGTTCAACTGGCACTGGCAAATTTACACGTACATAGTGTTTCGTAAATCTACCGCTTCTATGCATAATTTTAAAGGATTGGAAATCTAGGGTACGTTGCAGTCGCGCTTCAATCTCTACGGTATTTTCATCTAGAAACCTTACGTTAATGCTATCTCTATCCGCACATGGTATATCAACTGTTATTACAACTTCCCTGGGTTCAACATATACATTAGCTAGTGGTTCTATTGTTTCAGATGATGGATGCCACAGTCTTCTCTCTTCAAATCCTCTTAAGTACTCCTCCACCGTCTCCTCCATTCTCTCCATATACTCTTCAACAATGTCGAATATGCTCCTCCTACGTCTACTCACCTATACCACGCCTCCTTAAACGTGAAGAGGTGGGACATCATACTCTTGACTCTTCCTCATCCTAGCAAGCTCGCCTTCAGTCCTCCTCATAAGGTCTCTTGCGGCTAACCTTATCTCTTCACCCTTCTCTCTAAGCTCGGTTACATCTATTTTAACTCCTATAAGGTTACTAAGCGACTCGAGTACGGATGCAGCAGCCTCAGGGTCTGGGTAGTTAAAGAAGCTTTGAGCTAGAAGCCCTATGGCAACTAGACCGTGAAGAGAAGCCAATCTCATGATTAAGGCATATGGTCCAACGAGATATCCCCTTTGAAGTATCTCCATACCTTTAGACTTAAGCTCTTCAACAGCTTCTCTACTCGATGCCGCTGCGTAAACTATGGGCTTCTCAAGCTTATATCTTTCTTCAACAGCTATTCCACCTATAGCTATTATAAGCTTAGCCTTCTTCTTCGATGCCCATTCAACTATAGCCTTAGAAACCTTAGAAACAGCTGCGGCAGGTATTGCTGTCTCTGATACTATCGCCACTAAACTGCCGGATTTGAGTATTCTAACTGGAGGCTTTGGTACACCATCATATAGTGCTACTACAGGCGGTAGTAGGTCTGATTCTAGAAATCCTACATCTTCCATGTGCATCTTAGATGCAAGGTGGAAGGCGGCTATCGAGCCGACTAAACCTACATCCGGTAATCCAGTGATTATGATGGGTCCTTCACCAATCTCCCCTATCTCTACAATGGAGACTTCTTCAGACAGAGTGATCACTATTTAGTTCTAAGTCTAAAGCTTCGGTATATAATATTTGCGCCCATTCTGAGTTACAACGAGGGTTGTTCACGCTATTGCTAGAGCTTAATTGCCGCTTTTAAACCACTCCCAGTAATCACTATTACTGTCTCATAACCCTCTAAATCCTCATTGCTTAGGACATGCTTTTTATAGGCTGCGTACGCAACAGCTGAGCTGGGTTCCACGAGAAATCCTCTTCTGGCAAGTTCTAAAAATGCATTGAATATTTCATCTTCATCAACCACTACAACATCTCCACCCACCTTCTTCAATTCCTCAACCATGACGTCTAGTAATGGAGGTTTTATATTTACTAATGCATCAGCTATAGACGTTACTCTTTCCGGAGGCTTGTAGGGTAGATTCTTAAATGCATGGTAGAGTGGCGAAACTTGTTTTGTTTGGCAAGCAATAATCTTTGGCGTTTCATCTATAACACCCGATTCAACCATATGCTTAAAACCGCTTATAACACCTAGAAGTAATGTACCGGCGGAAACAGGTAGGTAGATGTATCTTGGACTACGCCAGTTAAACTGCTCTAAAAGCTCATAGGCAAGGCTCCGCAATCCATCTCTAAACAGTGGATGTAAGATGTGTCCTACGTATACCTTTCCATCTTCACTTCTCTGCGCCTCTTCTGTAGCCTTATCCCTTAAACCTGAAACCTTAACTATCTCTGCACCGTAGAATCGTATTTGATTAAACTTTACACCCGAAACGTTTTCTGGAACGTATATTTTCGCTTTTAACCCTGCGCGGGCGGCGTAAGCGGCTATGGATGCACCAGCGTTGCCGGAGGAATCTTCAGACAAATATCCTCCAATCTCCCTCAATCTACGATACAACGCGGAGATTAATACACTAGAGCCTCTATCTTTAAAAGACCCTGTTGGATTTAAATTTTCGAGTTTAAAGTAGACTTTTCCTGTGAATTTGACTAGAGGCGTCCATCCCTCTCCGAGGGTGATGATGCATCGCTCATCTATATATGGGAAAAACTTCACGTAACGCCATAAACTGTTATTTTTACTATCTATTGCCTCCACCTTGAAATCGAATAAGGGTTTAACTGAGAGCGGTTGACCGCAATTTGGGCATTTAAAGTCGAAGAAGTTCTCGGATAGGCGGTTACACTTTAAACACCTCACCTCGTAAGACATGCCTATACAACATAAATGGAGACATTAATTTAAACTATGAACTTTAGTGTAAACGAAATCTAACGGGTTTAGAAGGTGGCGACTGAGGGTACGTTTAACTATGAAGCATATCACCGAGAATATTAGTCATTAGATGCTCCGCTATGGAAATAAGACGGTAAGTTGAATTTTCAAAGTGGGGTAGATCATCTTGAGCTTGTCAATAGTCTAACTCTTATGCCATCCCTTTCAAGCTCTTCCATAATTCTTTCAAAACACTTCCTGTCCATTCCAAGCCTCTCAGGAGGAATTACACCCGCTTCTTTAATTTCTCCTCTTGCTAAAAGCTGAATGACTGCTGAAGCTGTATAAGCTGTGGTTCTGCCCATTGCCGTAACTTTCCTCTCATCATCATAATAATCTATGAGAATGTAGGAGTAACATATTTCTCGACCATTTTTAACGCCATCAACATCTACCCTCATTGCAACTAAATCTTTAATTTCGGGCAAGCTTAGCTTCCGCTCAAGAACCCTAATTGTAAGGCTACGTGGGGATACGCCGTCTATTAGCGTTTCATCGAAAAATCCCAGGTCTCTTAACAATTTTATCTTTTCAGCGTGGCCTGGATACCTTAATGTCTTCTCCCACATATTTTCCACACCCTTTATGCTATGATGTAGGGTTCTTACACCATCTGTGTAGAATGCTTCAAGCTTTCCAATACCTGGAAAATCCACCTCTTCAAGTCCATCTAATGCCTCAGCTTCGATAGTCTTGCCATTTTTAACTATCTTAGGTCTCCTCACGTACTCCTCTATCAAATCCTCTACACACCAAGTTACCTTATAATCTAAAGGTGGAATCCGGTTTTGAGGAATCCCTCCAACGAGGATGATGACATTCTTAACCTTATCGAGCATGCTGACAGCTCTTCCCACAAGAATGTGGCTTAAGCCAGGAGCTACTCCGCAATCAGGTATAACTGTTACCCCTGCTTTTAACGCTCTATCGTTTAAAGTCATAGGGTCCTCCTGCATGTACGATAGATCAACCATGTTGACGCCAGCGTCTATGGCGGCTTCAACCGTCTTATACCCAAGCCTCCCTGGAGCGAGACCCACTAAAATGTCAAAGTCTTCAGCAACCTTAACAAGTCTATCATAATCATGGATGTTTAATTGAAGAGGCTTAACGTTTCCCCTACCAATAGAAGAAATAGCCTTCATTATAGCCTCTCTATTCTCATCTGAGACAGCTATTTCTGCAGATGGGATCCTCTCCGATAGATGTCTTACTAAGACAGAGCCTATATAACCGCAACCTATGGTAAGAATTTTCATACCTTCTAACCATTGTTAGAAGGTTCCTCATAAAATTTAGCCTATAACATCATGATTTTGACGGCTTAAAAATAGATAAGAGCTGGCAAAATTTATAGGGTTCGATAATTGTTCATCAATCATATGGGAGATTTATGGATCCTGAGAAGTTACGTGAATTCTTAATGAAGGGGGCTGTGATATGTGTTCAATTGACACCATTTAAGGAGGATGAAAGTGTAAACTATGAGGGTTTAAAGGAGAATACGGCTTTCTTAATTGAAGCTTGTAAAGGTGAGCCTTTGGTTTTAACACCCGTAGGAAGCACTGGGGAGAAGTATGCTGTTACGGATGATGAGTGGAGGAAAATCGTTAAAACTGTTGTAGACGTTGCTGGCGGGAGGGTTCCAGTCGTACCGGGTGCATCCCACTCTGGTACTAAAGTCGCGGTAGAACGTGCTAAATATGCTCAAGACGTGGGCGCGGATGGCGTTATGGTTGTCCTGCCCTACTATCATGTTCCAGAGGAAGAGGGTCTATATCTACATTATAAGAAGATCGCGGATGCAATAGAAATAGGCCTCATACCTTACAATAACCCAGATGTTTCAAAAATATACATGATGCCTCATGTACTTAAAAGGCTTGTAGATAACACCAGTAACGTAGTCGCCGTGAAGGAAAATACACCGTTTATACAAACGCTGTATGAGCATATAAAGACTGTGGGAGATAGAGTACCAATCATGCAGGGTAGGGGTGAGTGGTGGTTTGCTGCAACGGTTTTCCTGGGTGTGAAGGGGTATATTTCAGGCTATGCGAATTTCATGCCGAAAATGTCATTCGATTTACTTAAAGCTGGATTAAGTGGCGACTATAGGAAGATGAAGGAGATAATGGAGATGCTGAACCCTTATGAAGAGTTTATAGCGAAGATCTGTAGAAAGTATGGTCCATCTACGACCATACTACCGTATCCATACGTAAGCTCTTACATGATTTATGCCGTTATGAAGGCGACTATGGACATGTTGGGGCTTAGAGGGGGACGTATGAGGTTACCTCTACTAGACTTGAAAGAGGAGGATAGAAAGGAATTGGAGAGAATAGTGTTTGAAGTGTTGAAATTGGAAAGGATAGACTGAACGTCTTATCTAATCTTACAGCCCAGCTTTCTCCCAAACTTTTTTCAGAGAACTCCCCGTCACCTTCACGGCATCTTCAGGCGGCATTTTACTGACTTTATCGCTGAATGGTTCGGGTGTTACAGGCCCATCATAGCCTATATTTTTCAAAGCTCTTAGAAAGCCTACAAGATCTATTACGCCAGTTTCTCCCGGTAGACATCTAATATTATCTACGAGTTTATCCAATGGTACATTTAATGGTGCATCATTTACGTGCACATATACTACGTCTTTACCTTTAAGCCTCATTATGTCTTCCAACGTACCTCTAGACGTATACCAGTGCCAACTATCTAAAAGAACGCCTACGTTTTCCAATTCTAAGGCTCTACATAATTCTAATATTCCATTTAAATCGTGTATAAAGCTATACTTCCGGTTTACTCTAACCGTCTCAGTACCTATGAATTCTAACCCGAGGCTGCAGTCAGCTTTATACAAAACCTCAGCTATAGGTTTAAGCCTTGACACGTGCCAGTTGAAGTTCTCTTTGAAAGGCTTGTCGTCTGAGAACGGTAAAACCCACGTAAAAACCCTCGTACATTCTATTTTGAAAGCAACAGATGCTAGATGGCTTAACCTTGCTAAACCCCTCTCATACGTATCTACATCCCCACGCCATTCAAACGGTAAAACCCAACCTCCGGGTTTCACCTCAGCTTCTCTGAAAAGGTCTTTCACATAGCTTGTAGATTTTTCTTCAATGAGTTTTGAAACCTCATTTATATCCACTTCAACTCCTTGAAAGTCCCCCAGCTTCGCCAGCTTTACGTTTTCAATTAAAGGCTTGCGAATACCTATAGCGTAAGGACTTAAATTTCTAAACATACCTTTTAATATGTTCATGGCTTCTTAAAACCTTATTCACTCAAATTGTTAAGCTTAAATAGTCTCTCTTAGAAAAGGAGGTTATGGGTGGTCAATTGGTAAATGTCGGTATTATAGGTTGCGGGGGAATAATGAGGGGATGCCACATACCGTTACTCGCTAAAATGTCAAATGTGAAAATAGTTGCATTCTGCGACGTTGAAATAGAAAAGGCTAAAGAGCTCGCTCAACAGTATAAGGCGAACGCTTATGCCGATTATCGTGAAATGCTTTCAAGGGAGAAGCTTGATGCAGTTTTCATAGCTGTTCCACCCTACGCTCACGGGTTTGAAGTTGAAGTGGTTGAAAAGGGAATACACGTTTTTATTGAGAAACCTGTTGCCCTAGATTTGGACACCGCTAGAAGGGTTGAGAGGGCTATTCGGAAAGCCGGGGTCTTGAATAGCGTAGGTTATATGTGGCGTTACTTGGATACAACGGATAGGGCTTTAGAGGTTTTAAGAGAATCTGGTCCAATAATTTTAGTTGAAGGGCATTATGTAGATCCGTTTTGGTTTTCACCCGGGCATTGGTGGCTTAGTAAAAGTAAAGGCGGTGGTCAGGTAATTGAACAGGCAACGCACGTTTTTGACTTAGCTAGGTTCTTAGCTGGAGATGTTGAAAGAGTTTACGGTGAATTCGACTATAGTTTAATAGGTAAGTATGCACCTGGTGCTGACGTAGAAGACTGTTCTATAACTGTTTTAAAGTTTAAAAATGGAGCAATAGGTGTTATAACGGCTACGTGCATCAGTAGGAACACATACAACTTCACAGATCTGAAGATTTTAGCGGATAAAGCGGTTTTAGAGCATGGAGGACATAGAGGCTTTCTGAGAGTTTACAGACATAATACTATTGAAGAGTTTAGACCCACCGTAAACCCATATGCTTTAGAAGATGAAATCTTCATAAGAGCCGTTGAGAAAGGTGACGCATCTAAGATAAGGTCAACCTACAGTGATGCTGTGAAAACGCTTGAAGTGACACTAGCTGCTAATGAATCAAATAGAACACATAAGCCAGTTGAACTTCGACTTTAAATGTTGGTGTTTTAAATGGTTTTAAACGTCGGCGTGGTAGGTTGCGGTGGTCAGGGTTTAGCTCACCTAGAACGTTTCTTAAGAGACGAACGCGTTAAAATAGTAGCGGTCTGTGACGTCGATGAAGCTAGAGCTAAAGAAGCGGCTAAACGGTTCAACGCTAAATACTATACTAGTTATGAGGGCTTTCTGAAACATCCAAACCTAGATGTTGTCAGTATCGCTACACCCAATTATATGCATGCCTCTCAAGCCGTGGCTGCTTTAAACGCGGGTAAGCATGTCCTATGTGAGAAGCCCATGGCTTTAACCGTTGAAGACTGTAATAGGATGATTGAGGCTTCTGAGAAATTTGGTAGGATTTTGGCGGTAGGATTTCAGTTGAGGTTTAAAGATGCTTTTCAGAAAACCCGGAATCTAATCCATGAACTCGACGGCTCTTTAAACGCCTACGTGTTAAGGTTTTCACCCAATCCATACGATTTAAACCTCGAGTGGAGAAGACGAAAGTCTCTCATGGGAGGTCTCATACTCAGTATGAACTGTCACGAGGTAGATATGATGAGGTGGCTTTTGGGAGAGGTAGAGTACGTTAAAGCCGATTTAAAAACCATGCTGTATAAAGATATCATAGACTATGAGGATAATGCGTGGCTGATTCTAGGATTTAGGGGAGGCTTAACTGCTACTCTTGGTTCAAGTATGACTGCCCATACATCCATATATGAATATACGTTCATTTGCAAGAAAGGAACAATCAGACTCTATCCGTGGGAGAATAAAATATCGATTTTCCAAGAGAATCTCAGTAGAACAATAATCGCAGAGAACGACGATCCACTGCAGAAGGAGATATCTTGCTTCATAGATTCTGTGGAAGAAGGAAAGCTTAAACAACCTCTAGCTTCTGGAATAGATGGTAGGACCGCTACGGCGGTCATAGAAGTTGCGAGGAAGTCTTTCAAGGAAGGCGGGTTATCCGTAAAACCCAAGTAAGTTTTTTAAACGACCATGGATATGAGTTATAATAGGTTAGAGGCTTGGAGTGAATTCAACTTAAGCTTATCCCTTGAAGCCAGCTTTTCACTTCCCCTTTTTGAAAAGTTGAAGCCCAATAGCTTTGTTAAAATATACGGTCACAGTGTCGGTTTAGTCTTTAGAATAGAGAAGAATACCACGTACTATCGTGGTTGCAGTCTTCAGAATGCTTTACTTTTTAGCGGGGCTTGGTTCAATCCCATTGAAAATACGAAAAAGCTTGGTCGAAGGGAAGCCGCATACATTTACAAGTTTTTGGAGGTCTTCCCGGGTTTAAGCATAGCCGTTAACCCTTGGGATTTAAGGGCAATGTTCTACTCAATCTTCTTATCGAGAAATACAAGCTATCATACTAACACCGTCCGCTGGTTACACAATATGGCCGTTAATGCTGGAAACGAGGAGAACCTAGCATCCCTAGATCCGAGAAGCTTCGGGGGGAGCTACCAGCTCACCCAATTGGCTAAAGTTAAGCCTAAACTAGATGAGATATTTAACTCCTTAATCCCAAGCTCCAGATTGATCAAATCCATAGATGTCTTTTCACACGTTAAAACCAAGCTCCTATCGCTTCCATATGTTGGCCCTAAAAGCGTTCACGCATTCGGTCTCTTCTGTTTTGGCTTAACTTGGCTTGCGCCGGCAGATAGGCATCTGACCTCGATGGTTAAATCGATAGGTATTGTAAATGACAATGTTAAAATGCCTGAGAAAAGGCTCTGTATGGAGAATAACTGCTTTATAGATTTAAAATGCCCAATGTTTAAAGACTGTTTGACGGCTGAATTGATGCGCGATTTCGGAGTCATGGCTGGTTGGCTTCAAACGGCGACATACTTATACGGTGCCTTATATTTGGCTAAAGGATTAGACCCGGCAGGTCTTCTTAGGAGATGAGTAGCTTTTGTCTAAAATATCTTACTACAACCCGCTTGAACTGACGGATAAGGTGAGGGAAGCCGTTACACGAAGCGGATTAAATGGCTTGGAGGAGCGTCGCTACTACAGGTTTAGAGGAGGGCGATGGTATGGAGGCATAGCCACTGGCGACGTTATAGGGTGTAATTTGAGGTGTGGATTTTGTTGGAGTTGGAGGGAGGCTAGCCATAGAATGGTAGAAGGGTCTTTTTACAAACCTGAAGAAGTATTCAGAAGACTTACGGGTATAGCTGATGCACACGGATATAGGTACGTCAGGTTGAGCGGAGGAGAACCTACGATTTCTAGAAAGCACGTCTTAAAACTACTGGAGCTGTTTAAAGGCACCCGTTACACGTTTATACTTGAGACAAACGGTGTTCTCATAGGGGCGGATAATACTTATGCGGAGGAGCTTGCAAACTACAAGAATTTGATAGTCAGGGTTTCCCTTAAGGGTACGTGTAGAGAGGAGTTTCAGATGTTAACGTTGGCGGAGCCGATATTCTTCGAATATCAGTTGAAGGCTTTGAAAAACCTCGTAGACGCAGGATTAGAACCCGGTAAGCAGGTCTATCCAGCAGTTATGTTGAGCTTCAGTAGCAGTGAAAACTATGAAAGTTTGAAGGCTCGTTTAGCGGATATACACCCCATGCTTCCGAGAGAAGTGGATGAAGAGTATGTAATACTCTATCCTCATGTCGTTAAACTCCTGAAAATTAGAGGACTGAAACCTAAAATAGCCTATAAACCCGAAGGTATTCCAACGTCTATGATTTAGACAGATAAAGTCATAGGTTTAATGGATGTTGTAAAATTAAGAATGCACAGTTAAAACTATGCGTATATCCTATTTCGTTAGATATCTCCATGAGAGCACTACATCTGCTTTAGATGTTCACAGCTTATATAGGTTGCCGACGCTATTCCAGATGAAGGCCTCAGGCATAGCTTTAGACATTGTGATGTTTGCACGCCAACCGGTACAGTGGGATGGTGCTAATAGTTTTGGGTTTATCTTTTTCAGCTCTTTTACCGTCTCATTTATGCGCTTTTCAAACGTTCTTCCTGCTAGGTGGAATCCTCCTAAGACGGCGTAAACTGTTTCTACACCCGTAAGTTGCTGTGCGTATGCTATTGTGTTTACCACACCAGCATGACTGCAACCGCATATGACAATCAATCCTTTTCCCTTAACTTTGATCACTAATGCACGGTCATCCCATATCCAAGGATCAGGCCTCCATTTACCGTTAATGAAAGCTACATGTCTTGGATAACCTTTTTCAAATTGCGTTTTACGTGGAATTTCACCTGTAACGAGTATTAGGCCGTCAGCTATGAGATATGGCTGTTTTACCTCAACATACCTCGCGGGCTTCACTTTTTCTTCTGATGGGAAAATTGGGTATTTCCTTATAGTTCCATCTGAGCCGATGGTTCCCCGTTTATTAAACATGTCTCTGTGGACTATTATTGGCATGTCGCTCTTACCTATGACTCTAGCAACGGCTGGTAATCCGGTGAAGTGGTCGTAATGTCCATGTGAGAGAACTATACATTCAACTTCAGCTAGATCTATCCCCATCCTCCTAGCATTTATTATTACGCCGCGTGGGCTACTTCCAGTATCAAATAACACACTATGGAGTTTATCTCCATTAAAGGCACGTATGAGCATTGAGAAACCATGTTCAGCTATTGGGTGGTGAAAGTCCCCCTTCGCCCATTCTCTGAATACTTTAACCTCTTCTCTGGGGGAGGTTGATAGGAAATCTACGGAATTATCTACAAGACTAATTATCTCTACTTTTTCCGCATCCTTAATTTTGGGGAAAAGATTGTTCTTCTCCATTATAATCCCCCGGTCTCTTTAAAGCATCCCTCTGTAGTCGACTGTTGCTGGGCATCCGACACATTTCCCATTTACGTATCTAGTGCACGGTTTACATTCAACGCCGCAGGGGGCGGTCTCTTCAATCTTACTGGCGAGGTATTCCCTTATTGGGAGGAAGCATGAGAAATATATATCGCTTACAGGATAGAACTCTGACCTTCTTATGCCAGCTCCACTTCTAATGGAGCACTTCTCTATAGATATGCTCTCAAGGGTATTATGGTCTTCAGCGATAACGATGGCTATTAGATTATACCCTCCTAAGGTTTTAAATATTTGAACAACTCTAGGGCAGTTCTTAAACCTTTCAAGAAGATTTTGTATTGCCTTAGCACTTTCCATTTCAAGCAGAACAATAGCTGGGAAAAGCTTAAAGTAGAACGGATTCAGTAACGCTGAGACTTTAATAGCATTTTGCTCAATCAACTTCTGAAGCCTCTTCTTAACACCCATGCTCGTATACCCGGTGCTTTTGGCAAGTCTTTCTAACGTTAACCTGCCATCTATTTGAAGCTCTGAAATTATCCTCTTATCAATTTCGTCCAACACTTTCACCTCAGTTTATTTTCTAAACAAAAAATATTTAAAGGATTTATATATTAAACTTTATGTCATAGGTTGTGAGTTACATGAGTAGCGAACCAGAAGCTACAGATGAGAGAAGAGGGGTCGAGGAGCAGATGTTGAAATTCAGAATGGGGAAGATTAAGCATAAAGTTGCCGTTATAAGCGGTAAGGGTGGTGTTGGCAAAAGCACTGTAACCGTAAACCTTGCGATAGCATTTGCACTGCACGGTTATAGGGTCGGTATTTTAGACGCTGACATCCATGGTCCAAGCATCCCTAAGATGCTTGGGCTGACTGGTCAGAGGCTTGAGGCTGGTCCACCTGGTGTTTTTCCAGCTGTAGGCCCATTTAATATCAAGGTCGTTTCAATAGGCTTTCTCCTGCCAGATGATACTACTCCTGTCATTTGGCGTGGACCGTTAAAGATGACCGCTATACGCCAGTTCTTATCGGATGTTGTCTGGGGTGAACTTGATCTACTGTTAATAGATTTGCCTCCTGGAACTGGAGATGAACCTTTAAGTGTAGCGCAACTATTGCCGGAGATGGATGGCGTCATCATCGTTACAATTCCATCAGAAGTTTCCCAGATAGTCGTTAAAAAAGCTGTTATGTTTGCTAAAAAACTCGGGTTGCAAATCATAGGTGTGATTGAGAATATGAGCGGTTTTATATGTCCAAACTGCGGGGCGAGGATCGACATATTTCAGTCTGGCGGTGGAAGACGGATAGCTGAGGAGATGGGTATACCTTTTCTAGGAAGCATACCGATAGACCAGAAGATATGTGAAGATTCCGATAAAGGTGTGCCCTTTATCGCTGAGCATAAGGATTCACAGGCGTCGAAAGTATTCATGGAAATAGTTCAGAAAATTGAGCAGTTCCTAGAGCATAAGACGGCTCAAAACTCTCAAGCAAAAAATGAGAAAGCTTGAGAAAATGAATAAAGTATTGGGAAAGGGTAAAGAGGATGAAAGGAAAGAATGGCTATACTGACTAATGATGGGAATGAACTTAACGTAAGATTATTGGAATATTTTTGGAAGAACTCCATACTCTGTAATCGTCGAATCAAAGGAAGATGGAAGCGTATAGAACATTCAAGTAACATCAAATGAAAGTGAACACTTTACATATTGAAGTTTAGACATAGACTGGAGATCGCTGGTTTCAGCAACAGATTTTCCAACAGGCTTTAGGTTTGGGCATCACCATACATTTAAGCTCTTTTATATCGTATCGGTAGCTCAAATTTTAGAATACCTTGTAAAATGGGTGATTTTTAACTAGCGGTTTTATTCCTAAGGTTCTTGCCCGGTATGCTATTATTGCGTCGATCATTGCACATGCAGGAAAGATGTGTCTAGCTTTTGCGATAGAGCCATAAATAATGAAGTTTGCTCCCATTGTTTGAATGAGGGCTAATGCTCCCCCTCTACATGCAATCTTTACGTCTTCTCCTAAACCTTTAGTTCTACTCCACTTCCCCACAACGCCTATCGGCACTGATCCAGTCGGTAAGCCGAGATTTTCCTTAGCTAAATAGATTCCATGAGCTGCGAAACCTATACTTGGAACGTCCAATACCGGTATAAGGATTAAAGGTTTTTCTATTCCAGCTCTTAAAGCTTCAGCAATTAACCCTTCTTTTCCAGCAGTCCCCCTAAGAATCTGAATCATACCATCTGGGTATGGATTTCTGGGATTGAATGCTTGAATAATTGCAGCCTTTACCTTTGTCTCTTTAATCGCTTCAATCTCCCACTCATTTAATGTATAATTTATGGAGTTGTAGACCGCCTTCTCCTGAAGTCCAACTTCCCTTACGTAATTTGCCGCTTCAACCCTAACAGATGCACTAGGTCCATTTATTAGGAAGGGGCTATCGGTAGTGTTTGCTACGAATTCAATATATTTTATTAGGGCTTTAGAATTCTCCCCCACTACATCAAGCATGCATGGAACTCCGGTTTTATCGGACATCTCCTCTTGGATATTTATTAATCTCTCAGCCTTCGCCTTATCAAAGACTCCGGAAAGGCGGTCTTTAACTATCTTATGTCCCTCATGAAAAATGCTTCCGATTAAAACCGTGGGTAATTCTCCTGGTTGTCCGCCGACTTTTATCCCTCCGATGTCGAAAACTTCCTGTTTTCTCTCAAATTTGAACAAGATTTTTCACGTCCGCTCTCCAACGTAGGCGTGTTACACGCCGTATTTAAAAATTTGCTAAGTGTATATCTCCGTTTTAAACCCCTCTCTTATTAAAATCGATGCGAAGCGTTCGATCTCTTCTTTGGGTATCGGTTTTACAGTAGTTAATCTTGGATTCCTATAAACTGTGTGAAGATGTACGTGGTCAGGCTCTATACTTTTCAATGCTTCAGCTAGGGCTTCAGCATCAGATTCCTCAGCGTTACTGAATGAGCCTAAGCGCAGTAGCATAACTTGTATCGCGATTTCTCCGTCGAATGATCTGCGAAGATTTTTAAGGCCGTCGAGAATTTTGCGTAAAGTTAGGGATTCTTCAGGCATGTTAATTGCATTGAATTTCAGCTCATCAATGGCATCTATTTTTGCCTCAACATGGTCTAAGGGTGAGATTGCGATTAGCACGTGCTCATTAAAGAGCATGGAAGAGTTTGTGAATAGGCCGACGCTTACATCACCACAATTATTCTCCGCAAAATCCTTAACAGTTTTAACGAATTCACTCAACTTCGGATGTAATGTTGGCTCTCCATTTCCAGAAAAATCTATGCTCTTAAAATCTCTTATCTGAGAAATAGCCTCATTAAGAGACCTTTTAAGTATTGCTGATGTTGGGACGCCTAAGTCCGTGAATTCAATGGTCTTAAGTTCAGTAGCCCCCCTAAAGCAGTACACACAATTGAAACTGCAAACTTTAGCCGTGGGATACAGGTTTACTCCTAAGGAGAGGCCTCTCCTTCTAGACGTGAACGGCCCATAAACTATCGCACGCCCTTTATAGGGGCATTCACTGCATTCTACTTGAGGACACTTTGCGAAGTAAAAGAAATCCAACTGTTATCGATCCCCCTTCCCATCTTCATCTATTGATAAGATGACTCGAGCCTCTTCCATAGATAAAACAGTTCATCAGTCACATACACGTCGTTCAGTGTGGTGGCCGAAGAGCCTTTGATAACCTCAACTAAATAGCCCGCATGCTCTTTAACTCTCCCAATCACTGCAGCCTCAACTCCGATACTCTGCACAGTATTTATTGCTTCATTTAAATTGCTAGGTGGCACGCTGGCAATAAGGGAGCCAGAGCTTATTAGCTTTAATGCATCCACACCGAGCGCTTCAGTCACAAGCCTAGTTTCCTTAGCAATAGGTACCTTATCCGCCCAAAACTCAATAGTTTTACGCGAAGCATAGGCTAGCTCTGCGACACCTCCAAGTATACCGCCCTCTGTTGGGTCATGCATAGCTGTGACTAAACCTTTATCCGCTAATGCAAGCGCCTCTTTCACAACGCTAACTTTCATAAGAAAGTCGGAGCCGCTCTTAAGAATATCCTCACCGACACCCTTACTCCTTAGAATATCAGCGAAGTCCGTGCAGAGTATTGCCGTCCCCTCGATAGCTGCATTTTTAGTCATAATCACGTAGTCTCCAGCCTGCGCACCCGAAGTCGTCACAATTCTACTCTTTTCAGAAATACCCATGGCTGTTGTACCTACTATCGGCCTGTCAAGTCCAGGTGTGGTTTCAGTGTGACCACCAATCACCATAATCCCCAGAGCATTAGCGGCCTTGTTTATTTGAACCATTATCTCCTCTAAAAGTTTATCTGAACCTTTCTCTGGGAGGAATAGCGACATTAGAAACCATCTTGGCTTCACGCCTCTAACTGCTATGTCATTGGCAACTATGTGAACTGCAAGCCAGCCGAGAAACTTACTTGCACCGGTAATTGCATCATTGTGTACTATGAGTGCTCTCCCACCCTTAATATCAATAATTGCAGCATCCTCCCCGATCGCTGGCCCAACAAGAACGTCCGGGTCTATGATACCAAGATTTTTGTAAACGATCCCCTCCATCAATTTAGGTGGAACTTTACCAACCATGAAAGCACCTAACCGAGATATTTCTTATTGAGAAATAAAGACTTTTATTTTAAAATCAAGTTTTTCTATAAGAACTCGAGTTTTCTTCAACAATGTTGCTACTCATGTTTTCTCTGGTAACACTATGAAGACTACTATTCTTATCTTCAACAGGTAAAGTCTTCAGCCGTCAATATTAGAGCCCTCTACTCTGCTAGCAGGAATGAGAGATCAGCAATAAGCATGTGGAGGCTCTGTTTCTAGTAGCCCTCATTAGTTTATTTTCTAAACAAAAACTATTTAAACGATTTATTATATAAATTAGCAAAGATTGTTGAGATGAATTAGGAGGAGAGTTTATGAAAATTTGCGTTTCCTCGACGGCAAATAGCTTAGATGCGCCCATAGACCCAAGATTCGGTAGATGCCCATACTTCATCATAGTGGATTTGGAAACTATGCAGTTTGAGGCTATTCCAAATACGGCTTCAGGCGCTATGGGCGGTGCTGGAATACAGGCAGTCCGAATCATAGCGAGTAAAGGCGTTAAAGTGGTTATAACTGGAAATGTTGGACCTAATGCTTTTCAGGCTTTATCAGCTGCGGGGATAAAAATCATAACAGGTGCGTATGGGACTGTGAGAGAAGTCGTTGAAAAGTATAAGAGGGGAGAGCTTAAAGAGATGGATGTTTCAGCTGTTGGAGGGCATTTTGGGATGGGAGCTGGCAGAGGACGTGGTTGGAGGCGAGTGGAATGGTAGTTGCAGGAGGCTCAGAGGATGAGGAGCTTGAAAAGTTAAAGCGTAAGAAACTTGAGAAAATGCTACAGGAGGCAAGAGAAGGTGGAAAGTTGAAGGAGAGGATAGTCATACCAGCTGAGGATGGAAATGGGCTTAACGCTAGATTGTCTGGCCATTTCGGCAGAGCCCCCTACTTCATAATCGTTGAGTTGGAAGATGGCAATGTATTGAGCGTTCAAGCGGTGCCCAATGAAAGTGAGCACTTCGGCGGATTTGGACTGCCATCAGAACGCATTCTACAGTTTAGGCCGAACGCTGTAATCACCTATGGAATGGGTCCTAGGGCGCTGAGCATATTTCAAGAGGCAGGAGTAGCCGTCTTAAAAGCCAATGCTGACACGGTTAAAGATGTAATTGAAGCATATAGGCAGAATAGGCTTGAAGAGTTAACAGAGGGTTGCCGCTACGCGCGTCGCAGATAAAGATGTAGCTTTGGCGTTTAGGGTGAAACATGTCAGATAAGTCAAAATAGAAGAACTTTTGCTTAGAGCCTGTTATTCAGCTAAGGCTGTAAAGTTTTATGCACGCAATGAACAGGAGGAGTTATTGTGATAGTGGCTGTTGCGAGTGGGAAGGGTGGGACGGGCAAAACTTCATTAGCGGTTAATCTGGCCATTTCCATAGAAAATGCCCAATTATTGGACTGCGACGTTGAAGAACCAAACGCCCATTTACTTTTAAATCCAAAAATAACCCGCCAAGAACCAGTCTATAGGCTTGTTCCATCAGTGAACGAGGAGTTATGCGATTATTGTGGAAAATGTGCGGCCTTCTGCCAATACAACGCTATCTTGACTGTTCCAGGGAAAATTTTATTCTTTCCAGAGCTCTGCCATGGCTGTGGAGGATGCATCTTAACATGCCCTAAAAAAGCCATTAGTGAAGGGAGAAGTAGAATTGGAATTATTAAAGAAGGCTTCACAGATGGTTTAAGGATTATCTTTGGCGAGCTTGAAGTCGGTGAACCAATGGCTAGTCTCTTAGTTAGAGAAGTGAAAAGGCGTATAGATAAGAGTAGGAATGTCATTTTAGATGCACCGCCTGGAACAAGTTGTCCTGTGATTGAAACGGTCAAGGGTAGCGACTTCTGCATTCTTGTAACCGAACCAACACCGTTTGGGCTTCATGACTTAAAAATAATTGTTAAGGTTTTAGAGGATATGAAGATTCCCCATGGGGTTGTGGTTAACCGGGCTGGAATAGGCGACAAAAAAGTTTATGAATACTGTAAAGGGAAAGGCATACCAATTTTACTTGAAATTCCCTATCAGAGGAGGATTGCAGAGCTTTATTCTAGAGGAGTTCCATTCAGCTTAGAAATGCCGGAGTGGACTGATAAATTCCAGAAATTATTTGAAGATGTTAAGGAGTTGGTGGGCAATTGAAACAGATAACGATTTTAAGCGGAAAGGGTGGAACTGGTAAAACGACCATAACAGCAGCCTTCGCCGTTCTGGCGAGAGAAGCTGTGGTTGCAGACTGTGATGTGGATGCTCCAGACCTTCACATGCTTTTGCATCCAGAAATTCTCGAGACGAGAGAGTTTAGAGGCTCAAAAATGGCGGTTATTAATGAGTCGAAATGTATCAAATGCGGCATCTGTAGGGAGAAATGCCGATTCGACGCTATAACCCAAGACCTCACTGTGGATCCCTTTTCCTGTGAAGGATGTGGGGTCTGCGCAATAGTCTGTCCGGTAAATGCTGTAACATTAACTGAAAGAATTTCAGGTTATGCTTACATCTCAAAGATAAAATATGGGTTTATGGCTCATGCCTTACTCAACCCTGGCGAATCAAACTCGGGAAAACTTGTCACCGTAGTTAGACAGAATGCTAAACTACTGGCTGAAAGGGAGAAGGCTGGCCTCGTAATTATTGATGGCCCGCCTGGAATCGGCTGCCCAGTCATAGCCTCCGTTACAGGAGTAGATGCAGGTTTGGTTGTAACCGAACCTACAATGTCGGGAATCCACGACTTAGAAAGAGCGATACAGCTTCTAAGACATTTCAATGTTAGACCTTTCGTATGCGTGAATATGTATGATATAAATGAGGATAACACCAATAAAATCTCTAGGTTTTGTAAGGAAAACAGTGTAGAAGTTATTGGTAAAATACCCTTCAACCCGGTGGTTACGGAAGCCATGGTTAATGGGAAATCAGTAATGGAATACTCTCCGAAATGCGACGTTGCGAAAGACATAGCAACCATGTGGGATAGGCTCTGCAGGGAATTATCGTTGAGGTGATATGTTGAAGAATACGGAAGCATTGGCTTTTGGTCCTGTTCCCTCGAGGCGTTTAGGGAGGAGTTTGGGGGTAAATAACATTCCACCGAAAACATGCTCCTACTCATGTGTTTATTGCCAGTTAGGCAGAACCAGTAGCATGCTTATTAATAGGCAAGCCTTCTATAAGCCGGAGCAAATTCTAATGCAGGTTAAGAAGAAAATTGATGAGGCAACCTTAAGGGGGGAAAGGATAGATTACATTACTTTTGTGCCGGATGGAGAGCCAACGCTGGATGCTAATCTGGGCAGAGAGATATCGCTTTTAAAGAATATTGGGATTCCCATAGCGGTTATAACAAACGCTTCTTTACTTTGGCGAGAAGAGGTTAAGGAAGATTTGCTGGTTGCGGATTTTGTCTCATTGAAGGTTGACGCTGTTAGCATTGATTTATGGAGGCGTATTAATAGGCCGCATAAAGACTTAAAATTGGACACGATTTTAGATGGCGTAAAGCAGTTTGCAAAAAGCTTCGAAGGAATTCTTGTAAGTGAGACGATGCTAATCGATAGTGTAAATTACGGAGACGAGTTAGAAAGGGTGGCAAACTTTCTCAGGGGTCTAGTTAAACTGGACAAGGCTTATATTGCCATACCGACTAGGCCTCCAACTGAAAAGTGGGTTAAACCAGCTAAAGAAGAAGTTATAAACGAAGCTTTTCAAGTCTTCTCCAAGAAGCTTGGAGGTAATAGAGTAGAATACCTTATAGGATATGAAGGAAACGCATTTACCTCCACAGGGAATGTTAAGGAAGATTTGCTTAGCATAACAGCTGTCCATCCTATGCGTGAAGAAGCGGTTACAGAATTTCTAAAAAAGGCAGGGGCAGACTGGCGGGTCGTTGAGGAACTTTTACAACAGGGAAGGCTTGTGGAGATTGAGTATGAAGGGAAAAAATACTATATGAGAAAGTTGCCAGTTAGGTAAGATGCGGAGTTGAAGGGGCTTTTCCCGTAGAACGCATTCTTCGACGTTTTCATCGTAACCTTGCCAGAAGACGTTGCTCTCGTAATCTGTCGAACTAAGAAAGTGGGTGAAATAGATTTTGAAAATCCAGCCCATGCCCACTTGTGCACCGTGCTCAATCATACAAAAATAACGGGGAAAAATAGTTAAATTCAAAAAGCTAGACCCATTTCCAGACTTTTTTGCCCATAGTGAGTTCTGGAAAGATGAGGAGTCCCCAGCTGGCTACTCCTATCACGTATGCGAGGTCTGTTATGCTTAGTCCAGTTAAATGGAAGAGTTGTTGCGTTATTGGCATATAGGTTATTCCAAGGGTTAGAGCTACCGAAGCCAAGTCTGCTATAACGAAGAACTTGTTCTGGAAAGCTTTTCTGCCCATTCTCCAAACACTATGTTTTTCTGAACGACAGTTCCAGACAACAAAGAGCTCGAACAGTGCTGCTTGCACAAAAGCCGTTGTAGTGGCCTCCCGATAAGTGAGCTGTCTTGCGACTTCATCTATTGTTCCGTCTGGAAGCATCCATGGATGAGACGGCCACACATAATACTCTAGGCAGAATACAAGAATTGTCCCTGTTGCCTGCAGTATGAAAGATGTTATTATGAACGCTCCCATACCATGCATTATTCCTTCTTCAGGTTTGCGCGGCGGCCTCTCCATAACGCCCTCATCCGGGGGATCTGTTGCAAGGGCTACTGCTGGCGCGCCATCCGTCACCAGGTTTATCCACAATATCATTGCTGGCAGAAGTGGAAGCGGAAACAACTCAGGTGAGAATATTCCACCGAGGATGGCGAATACTCCTATCACAAGTAATTCATCGAAGTTACAGGATATTAGATAACGTGCATACTTCCTGATATTATCATAGATTACTCTGCCTTGCTCCACGGCCTTAACCATTGTCGCAAAATTATCGTCTGTTAAGATAAGGTCTGCTGCCTCCTTCGTAACGTCTGTTCCACTAATACCCATAGCAACTCCCACATCGGCTGCTTTTACGGCCGGGGCATCATTAACACCGTCGCCTGTCATTGCTACGATATGGCCTTTCTTTTTCAACGCGTTGACTATTCGAAGTTTGTGTTCAGGCGAAACCCTAGCGTACACTGTTACTTTCTCAACTATTTTCTCAAATTCTTCATCGCTCATTTTATCCAATTCGGCGCCCGTCAGAACAATGTCGCCTTCCCTGTAAATTCCAACTTCTCTCGCGACAGTTACAGCGGTTAGCTTGTGGTCGCCAGTTATCATGACGGTTTTTATGCCCGCTTTTTGACATTTCTTGTTTGCTTCTATGGCTTCTTCTCTTGGCGGGTCTATCATACCTTGCAAACCCACGAAAACCATTTCCCTTTCAATACTATCAGCCGTATACTTCTCGGTTGAGGGAGGCAAACGCCTATAAGCCATCGCAAGAACCCGTAGAGCGTTCCCGGCTAGCTGTTCATTGACTTCTAAAATCTTTTTCTTCTTCTCCTCGGTGAGCTTCCGCTCTTCTCCACCTTCAAGTATATATGTACATTTTTCAAGAACTATTTCAGGTGCACCTTTCATGAAGGCATAGATTTCACCATCTGGTGCCTTGTGGATTGTAGTCATGCGTTTTCTTTCAGATGTGAAGGGTATTTCGCTAATTCGCGGATATGTTTTCTCTAACGTTTCTTTTTCGAATCCAGCCTTTGCTGCTACCACGATCAAAGCGCCCTCTGTAGGGTCGCCAAATATTTCCCATGTATTGTTTTGGTCATTTCTTCTTAAGCTTGCGTTGTTGCAGAGAGCACCTATCTTAAGCAGATATTCGAGGCTTCCTTCAGGCTTCACTGTGTCTCCGCCCTGGTGGAATTCACCTTTAGGTTCATAGCCTGTTCCCGTTACTTCGATGATTTTTCCGTCAACGTAAATTTGACGCACCGTCATTTCCCCCTTTGTAATAGTTCCAGTTTTGTCTGAGCATATCACTGTCACTGCGCCGAGGGTTTCAGCTGAGGACAACCGTCTCACGATGGCATTTTGTTTTGCAAGCTCCCTCGCACCTAGAGCCAGAGCTATAGTGACAATTGCAGGTAGCCCCTCTGGAACAGCTGAAATTGCCAAAGAGATTGATGACATAAAAGCTTGAATGAACCCTTCAGCTTCAAAGTGCATCTTCATTATCACTTCAAAGGATTCTAGAGCGAAAATTAGCACACAAACGGCTACGACAACCTTGGCGATTTTGCTCGCAAACCTATCCAGCTTTTCCTGTAAAGGGGTTTCCTCCTCCTCAGCCGTCTGCACTCTTTCAGCGATTTTCCCGAATTCAGTATTCATTCCGGTTGCCGTTACGACAGCCCTCCCTCTTCCGTAAACTATATGAGTTGCGGAGAAAACCATGTTACGTCTTTCAGAAATCGGCGTTTCCTCTTTTAAGACTGTGAGCTCCTTATCAACTGGTGTGGATTCGCCAGTTAAAATGGCCTCATTTGCCTTAAGCTCAACAACTTCGATTAGACGTGCATCAGCGGGGACATAATCTCCCTCTTCTAGGACAAGTATATCTCCAGGAACCACCTCCTTAGCTGGTATAATAATTTCTTTACCATCCCGTATTACACGGGCTTTAGGCGCCGCCAGCCTTTTCAGGGCTTCTACCGCTTTCTCCGCCCTATATTCTTGGACAAAGCCCGTGACTGCACATAAAATGATTATTGCGCTTATGGTGATCGTGTCTGCATAGGCTTCCATGAATTCTTCACCCTGTAGCATCTCATAGTAACCTACAATTGCTGAAAAGATTGTTGCAACAATCAGTAGCAAAATGAATACGTCTTTAAACTCGTCTAAGAACATGTGAAGTGCAGTTCTACGTTTAACCTTTCTGATTTCATTATATCCGTATTTGGCAAGTCTTTCGCGGGCTTCCTGTGAAGACAAGCCATCACGGCTGACATTCAACTCTTGAAAAACCTCTTCAATCTTCATCGCATGCCAAGGCTTCGACATTAATCTTCCCCCTTTAAAAGTTCATATTCGCCTGGTAGAGATTTTAAGGATGCGATTTTAAACTCTGATTGCTCACTCGAGTTCACTATTTTCTCCCAGTACTTTTGGTTAAAGCTACAACCCGGATCCGGACCTTGTAGGTCGTTGAAGTAAGCGTAGGCCCTTGCCCTGCATCCTCCGCATATGTGTTTGTATTGGCATTCTCCGCAGCCCTTGAAAACATCTCTGTTCCTTATCTGTTTTAAGACTGTTGATTCTCTCCAAATTTTGACTAAGCTTTGCTCTCGAATGTTTCCAACTTTCACAGGTATGAAGACGCATGGGACAATGTCCCCGTTCGGTTCCATGCCGCAGTAGAGGCGCCCAGCTCCACATCTGCCAATGAACTCCGTCAGGGACTTCGTTCTTCCCTTAAGCATTTCTAAGGCATCTCTATTCATGAAGTGTGTTGCGACCATTGGACCGAAGGCAAATTTATACGAGGTAACAGCATACTGGGGGGCTGTTGAAAATACATCCAGTTTTCTATTGCTGTCTATGAGTTTTGAGTAAAGAAAATCCAAGAGTTCTTCTCTCTCTTTCGGCGTTAGATCTTGATCTGCTATTTCTTTTCCTCGGTTTACGGGTATGAAGTTGAACACTATGAACCTTTTTACGTGTAGCTCATTCTCGACGAATTCTACGAGCTTCGGTATTTCTTTCAAATTATAGTGGGTTGCTGTTGTTGCAACACCAGTATCCAAACCAACTTCAACATAGTTTTTTATACCTTCTACAGCTCTTTTCCAAGAGCCAGGCATCCCCCTAAATTCGTCGTGGGTCTCCTCGAATCCGTCTAAAGAGATTTCAACGTATTGGACGCCAGCCTCCCTCATTTTCTGCGCAACAGTTTTAGTGATTAATGTTCCGTTTGATGCAACGGAAACATAAAACTCCTTGTCGGCTGCATACTTGGCTACTTCAAGGAAGTCTTTTCTCGCCAGTGGTTCTCCGCCTGAGAATGATATGGCCACTACGCCAGCGCTTTCAAAATCGTCTATGGCTTTTTTTAGCCTCTTCTGTCGTTAATTCGTCGGGTGCTGGTTTCGGTCCAGCATTTTCATAGCAGTGTTTACATTTCAAATTGCATTGTTTTGTAAAGTTCCAGACTACAAGGAATGGGGCGGCTGTTGTCTGGGGTCTTTGCACACCGTAGTAGCCTATGCCCTCAAGAACATTTGCGATTCCTCGTCTCACTGTAGGATTTCTTAAAGATTCTACCAGCTGCTCCTTTGAAATGCCGAAGGATTCTAAACCCTTATCGAGGGCTAACTTAACTACAGTATAGGCTAATTTTTCTTGAAAGCTTAACTTTTCCCGTTCACCTATGTATTTCTTTAGAGCAGACTCCAGTTTGCTGCCCTTCTCTGTTCTTTTTGAAACCCACCTTAACAAGCTTCTCGATATGGGGTTGCCTAACCATGTCTTAACAGTGTTTGCAACCAGATCTGCCTCATGCATTTCATCTTCCCCCTAGATAGTTCACCACGGCTTTAATCCCGCTTTTCATAAGGCTGAACTGCTTGTTACTCATCAAGGTTCTGTCGGCTGTTAACAAAACTTTTGCCGATGCCATTTACTTAATTTCACCTCCGATTGAAGCTAAGCCTCTTGAAAAAACGACAATAATAATTGGCTTCAGTATAATGTAGGCTGCCATGAGGGCCGTATAAAGGGGGGCTACAATCAAACCCACCGTCAATAGAATATATTCACTGACCACGCTTGTGCTGAATTTTGTGGTTAATCCTATACCCATGATGATCGACTGGCGTTTCCCCAGAAGTTTATTGAATAAGAAGTAGGAAGCCGATATGCGGGAAAATAGGGAAATAGCAATTATTGTGAGTGATAAAAGTGGGTAGCTTTGAAGACTGCTTAGAGACATTTTGCCGCCAAGGCTCACAAAGAAAAAGGGTCCCAGGAAAATATTGGTAACAAAGTAAATAAGTTTCTTATACCGCTCAACAAACTTTTCTGGCAAGACTTGCTTTATGGCTATGCCGCTGAAAATTGCTGCGACAACCTCCATGCCTTCAGCCCCTGTTAAACCAAAAGAAACAAAGGAAAAAAGCACCATGAAAATTAAAAATGGAATAATGAATGAATCCCCCTCGACTTTTTCTAAGGAACATTGCGCATATTTGCCTATTTTGGATAAAAGAAAAGTGATAAACACTAATCCAGATAGTATAAGTATTGTTGTTAGTAAATCGCTCCATACTGTGCTTTGAGAAACGCCAACAGAAGTAATTGTAGGCAAGATGACGATGGTGCTTAAGGCTAGCACTTCGAAAATGTCATCGGCTACGCCTATACCGAGCGCTAACTGTCCAAACCTCGTTTTTACCAATTCAAATTCCTCCAGAATCGCCAGCAAAACCACCTCGCCGATTGTGCCAAAGGCGATTCCGCAGACTAACGCTACGATGAAAGAGTTGCTCACAAACTCTGGATATGCAAAATAGAAGAATATGGCTAAGAGCAAACCTTCTGTTAGCGTGAGTAAAGCAAAGCCAACAGTAATATAGTGGCCTAACTTCCGTAATTGCTCCACTTCTATCTCAATGCCTATGGTGAAAATGAAAAACAGCAACCCCATTTTTGACAAAACCTGAAACTCTGTACTTCGTATAACATCGCTAAATAAGCCAAACGATGAGAGGGTCATTCCTAAAAGCACAGCTGTTATCATCCACGGTATCCGTAAGTATTTGTCAAGCAGATACCCTACAGTAATATTCACACCATAAATCAGTATTGCTAACATGTAGATTTCCATTTTTTCACCGCATTACTCAAACATTCTCTTTAATTCTGCATAGTGCATCTTGCCATAAGCTACTTTTAGTGCTTTTATCGAATACTCAGAACCATCTAATGGAACCAAAATCTTCTCAAACATTACATTACCTCTCTATTTTAGATTCAAAAGTTACAGAATAAAAACACTTATATATATATCTTTTGTTACAATATGTAACTTAGAAAAGCGGGTCAAAATGGATAGTATAGACAAGAAAATAATTTCCATCTTACAAGAGGATGGCAGGGCATCTCTATCATCAATAGCCAGACAACTTGGAATGTCCCATGTAGCCGTAAAGAAGAGATTAGACAAACTTTGCGAAAACTTGGTTAAGGTTTCAGCTGGAATTAACGCTGAGTATTTAGGTTTCAGACTTGCCATTGTATACGCTGAGGTGGAGACGCCAAAGCGTCTACGAGAACTTGTGGATATATTTTCTAAATGCCCAAGAATGGTGTTTTTAACCACAACAACAGGTGCTTACAATCTAATGACAATCATGGTGGCGGAAGATGCCGACACTTTAAACGCCATAGTCCAAGAATGCTCAGCAAGAGCGCAAATGAATATCAGACGCTCAGAGGCCATAATAGGTGAAGCCCCAGCAGTTCCAAAATACCTACCGATTAAGATAATTGCAACTAAAGAAGATGAAGTTGCACCTTGCGGAATAAACTGCGGAAAATGCCCAAGGTATGAACAAAGAAAATGCCTTGCTTGTCCAGCAACAAAATACTATAGAGGGCCTCTGTAGGCTATGAGGATAATTAAGAATGGTGGGAATGTTGCTGAGACAGCCATTGGCAGAGTTGCTGTTTGGCCGAAAAATGCAAAGGCTAACCTCATAGCTAATGGAAGATGTTTCATGTCTGAGCTATAGACGATCGCATTCATTTCTTTTATGGGTATTTCAAAAACTTTCTGTGCATTGGATTAATGTTCTCAAATAACACTTACGCTACTTACTCAGTTGTATTGTTATGACTGTGTCGATTGGGTCAAGAGGTTTTTCAGGTACGTGGATTATTAAATCTTTTCCATCCCAATTATACTTTAGACTTTCACTTGGAGCCGTTAAGAAGAATGCCCTTTCAGGTTCAATTTTATCTTTAACTTCAAAAATTCTTAGCCGTCCATTCCATGGCCATCCGAATACGTGCACATATAGTTTCCCAGGCTTATATGTGCATTTGTAAGGCGCGTTTGCAGGGGTATCAAATGGGGCTGCTCCAGCACCGTATATGCTTTCACCATTATTTTTAAGCCATCTGCCAACATCTAAAAGTATGTTTGCAGATGGCTTAGGTATTTCACCCTCCGCGGTCGGTCCTACATTTAGAAGAAGGTTTCCTCCTTTACTTACAACATCTACCAGGATTTGTATGACTCTGCCGGGAGACTTCCAGTTATGATCATAGCTCTTATAACCCCAAGTATCGTTAAGCGTCATTGGAACCTCCCAATAGTCTTCTATTCTTCTATCGGGTATCTGATTATCGCCCATCGAAATATAATCCCCTAAACCTTTACGCATGTTGTCTGACACACTTAAGTATCCGCCTATGCGTCCACTTATGATAGTGTTTGGCGAAAGATTGAGAACGGAGTCTCTAAGTTCACGTGCAAGTTCAGGTATGGGTGTAGTTATATCGAACCATAAGACCGCTACTGGACCATAATTTGTAAGAAGTTCCTCAACTTGAGGTTTAACGTACTCTCTAAAATACTTTAAGAAATTTTGTTTAGATAAATCGTAGTCCCAGAAATTTCCCATCCCATCCGGATGATGCCAATCGAGCGTCTGAGAATAATAGAACCCTAACTTTAACCCCTCTTCTTTACAGGCTTCGGAAAGTTCTTTCAGAGGATCCCGTTTGAACGGAGTCGCCTTCACTATATTGTAGTCTGTGTACTTTGTATTAAACATGCAGAAACCGTCATGGTGTTTAGCCGTTATAATCATGTATTTCATTCCAGCCTCTTTGGCTAAATGAACCCATTCTCTTGCATTAAATTTAGTTGGGTTAAACTTTTCAGAGAACTTTTCGTACTCCTTTACAGGTATCCTAGCATTATACATAATCCATTCGCCTATACCCGGTATACATCTATCATTCCATACGCCCGCGGGAATGGCGTACAAACCCCAATGAATAAACATGCCAAATCTAGCCTCACGCCACCACGCCATTTTACTATCTCGATAATTTATAGGATTCATTCTCTAGATCACCAGCCTCATTAAAGCTAACATGTATTTTAAGCTTATTATGGCTCAATTATTCGATATTTTTAACTTTGCGGCTTATCTTTTGATATAGATTTCCCTTCTTAGTTTTAGCTACCTGTTCTCACCTTGGTTTTGCATGTTATCAGCATGTTGTATATGTATGCTTTGGCTACCAATTCTTCAGCTAAGTTTTCCACGTTTCTCGTCATACAGTTTTCCTCGTATAGGCGCTTGAGGACCTGCATGGGTTTAAATCAAGCCTGAGTATACGCCTCCTAACCCATGAGTAGTCTACTGGTGGAAGCCTTGGAATAAGCCTACTCAAAGCCCTAGTGAAGCCCTCGATCCGCCTATGAGGCATGGAGAATATGTGGCGGATAACAGCGATGAGCGCAACGTATCTATCCGTAATCTTAAATGGACGCCCAACTTTACCATCATTCAAAAAACTAAGCTCAAAATCATAAACCTCAAGAAAATCTAGGCTAAGTAGGAGCCCACCACGCCTAATAGGCTTCTCACAAACAAGCCTCTAATCCATAAAAGAAAGAGAGTTAAACAGAGAAATTAATTAAACTGCAAAGCAAATATTTGCTAAATATCGACTTGAGTTGGGGGTTTAATTTTGTCTCTTGAAGAAGCTGATATTATTAAGAGAAGAGCTGAAGGTTTCCTACGTAATGCTGAGAGGCTTATAGGCGAAGGCGAGTGGGATTTAGCGGTTTTCAATCTTGAGCAATACTGCCAGTTAATACTTAAGTATAAGCTTCTAGTCGGTAGAGGAAGCTATCCTAGGTCGCATTCACTTAGAACGCTCATACGTATCTTAAGCCAAGATAAGCCTGAATTGGCAAGCCTTGTTGAAGATATCGATAAGCTCCATTACGTAGCTAGACTTGAAGAAGCCTATATCGTCGTCAGATACCTGCCATACGCATTCGAGGAGAAGGAGGTTAAGGATCTATATAGGTTTGTCTTGGAGGTGTTCAAACCCCTTGTCGAAGGAATATGAGAGAGAACTTCTCAACTACTTAAAAAATTATATGGAGGTTGCCCGAGAGGTTAAAGGGATACTGAAGACGATAGACCCGCAGGTTAAAGTTTACGTTTTCGGCTCGGTAGTCAGGGGAAAGTTTACCGCGGCCAGCGATATAGATATACTTGCAGTTACAGAGGCGATTGAGAAGAAAAAAGAGATGATCGTTGAAGTCTACAAGAAAATGAAGGCTCCAGTAGAACTACATGTAACATCACCGAATAAATTTGAAACATGGTACATGAAATTCATAAATGCAAACGAGATCGTAGAGGTCTGAAGCATGTACCAACCCTCTTCCCCGTTTTAAAGGACGATGGTTCCTACCAAGATTCTAGGTTTAAGCTAATTTTCAGCGCCGCATCTGCAATATGCTAACTTAAAGAGGCGTGCAATATTGCCTTATCGTGCGGTTACATACTCCGTGTTCAATCGGTTTGCGTTTAACATTTTAAAATACGGCAACAGTAGAATTTACTTGAAAATACTTAGGAGGAGCTAAAGGGATGAGTAGGGTTGCAATAGTTAGAGGTTTAGATCCGATCAAGTCTACAGTTAAGGCTCTTGAGGCAATAATGGCTGATTTAACTACTGTTCTTTCATCTGAAAGACCGATTTTAATAAAGCCTAACTATATAACGGCTGACCATCCATCGACAGGGATTACTACGGATAGTAGGGTGATTGAGGGTGTGGTCAAATTTCTCAAAGAGCATGGTAAGGATAACATTGTCATCGGGGAAGGGAGCGGGTGGGCTGATACATTCACAGCCTTTAGGGTCGCGGGCGTGGATAAGGTGGCTGAGAGGTGGAATGTTAGGTTAATTGATTTGAATAGTGACGTATTTATTGAAGTCCACCCGCCTAATCCACTAGCACTTAAGAAAGTTAAGGTTGCAAAAACAGCTCTAGAAAGCACTATAATAAGTGTCCCGAAGCTTAAAGTTCATAGATTAGCGACGGTTACGCTTGGGATAAAAAATATGATGGGTGTCCTAGCATCCAAAGGAAGCATGCATAATGGTAGATTAAATGAGAATATTGTGGATTTAGCCTCAATATTAAAGCCAAGCTTAACGGTTATCGACGGAATAGTAGCTGGGGAGGGGCATGAAACGAGCGGAAACCCAGTAGAAATGAATTTGGTTATAGCTGGCACAGACCCAGTAGCCGTTGACGCTGTAGGCGCCGCCGTTATGGGCATCCCACCCACAGAGGTTAAACACCTAGTTTTAGCTGAGAAAAAGGGTCTCGGGACGTGCCGATTAGAAAACATAGAGATTATTGGAGAACCCATTGAGAACGTGAGGCGAAAATTCCGCAGATCCATAATATCAAGAATTTTCACCAGCATCTGAATCTAGTTACCCTATTAAACACGGCAAAATAATCTCTCAGCATTTTGCCCATTCAAAGTCTTAAACGAAGAACTGGTTTGGGAAAATAGATAATAGTGGGCAGACTATTGATTACCTTGCGAGTAGTTTATATTCTCGCAGAAGTTATAATGGGATTTAGGAAAGTAAAGGGAGCTGGCGAAGCAGTATGGAATTGAAGATTCTCTACGACAATGAAGCTTTAAATGGTTTCAGGGGAGGGTTCGGCTTCTCATGTTGGGTTGAAGATAAGAATACTCTCTTCGATACTGGCGGCGATTTAGCTACTTTAATGTTTAACATTCGGAAATTCATGATAAATCCTAAAGATATTGAAAGGATAGTTTTATCTCATGAGCATGGAGACCATATCGGCGGAATCCAAATAGTAGATTACTGCGGTGAAGTTGACGTATTCGTTCTCAGGTCTTTTTCAAAAAGGTTCAAAGGGTGGCTAGCTGACCATTCAAATGTAAGACTACATGAGGTTGATAAAGCTGAAGAAATCTGTAGAGACGTTTACACAACAGGCGTACTCGGATGGTCAATTAAAGAGCAATCCTTAATTGTAAAGACTTGCAACGGCTTAACGGTTGTAACTGGCTGTGCGCATCCGGGTTTAGAAAACATATTGAATTTCGCCTCAAAATTGGGAGATATTTACGGAGTGGTTGGCGGCTTCCACGATTTCAGCAAACTGGAAGCTTTAAAGGGGATACGTTTAATAGTTCCATGCCACTGCACGATGCGGAAGAAAGAGGTCTGTACTCTTTACCCTGAAGAATGTAGAAAATGCTCTGTCGGTTGCACTATCCAAGTTTAAATGTCAATTAGAGGAAGCTTCTTTCCAGCTTCAACCGCTACGAATCCAGCCTCTTTATAATACCCTCTCCTTGTGCCTCGAAGTGCAATAATTTTTATTTTTGGTTTGAGTCTCTTTTAACCTTAAACTTTTAATTTTGTCAGCATTTCTTTTACAGCGTCTGAAACTTTTGTGTTTGGTTTCACTAAAACCTTTCTAATGTGATGGCGCTCAAGTAGTCCTGAAGCACCTGGACCAAGTTCTGAAGCCAACACATAATCAATTTTAAGGTCTGTAAGCGTTTTCACGGCCACGGGACCAGAACCATACTCATAAGATGCTGCGGGATTATCGATTACATGTACATTTCTAATCTGACCATTTTCAACTTCCACTATGGTGAAGGTTTTAGCTTTGCCAAAAACCTCTGAAACAACGTCCTCTAAACCTGCATAAGCTTTCGTTGGCACAGCTATCTTCAACTTTACCATATTCTAAATCAACTCCCAATGGTTAGATAAAATTTTGAAAAACTAAAAAAGGGGAAATTATGGTGGAGTCCGCTGCCATGGAGGCCCTCCGCCTCTACCGCCTCTTCTCCCTCCAGGCGGACCCTTGTTCAGCCTATGAATCATCATTGCTGGCGCTCCACACCTTGGACAGTTAATCGGCTTTGGTGTTCCTTGAGGAACCTCTATTATTTGCCCACAGTTACCGCATTGAAAACGCTTCATCGGTAAACCCAAAGTTTTCACGGTCCTGGCGGTCTACCGCCTCTTTCAAGCATGGCCTTCAACTCTTTTATTCTTGCCTCCACATCACTTATCTCCTGCTCTATACTAGCCTTTTCATCCTCAAGCTCCTTCTTATATTCCTCTAGAGCTTTTAACTCATCCTCCAGAGACTGTGGCGTAGGCGGTACTAGCGGTGGATACACTGGCGGATAGGCATATGGCATATATGGATATGCGTATGGATATTGAGGTGGGTAAGTCCACCATCGTCGATATCTCCTAGGCCATGTATACCACGCCATTTTAATCACACCTCATCAATATGGTATATAAGGCGTTGGAAGCCAGTAGGGGTATCCATAATATGGATATGCCCACCATCTTGGAAGCCACGGAAAGCTAGCCCAAACCCAAGGATTATACGGGTAGCCCCACAGCCACCAACACCATCCACGCCCAAACAGCCATCCAGGTCTCTGCCATGGTGGCAAGTAGCTGAACGGGCCTCTTCCAGGCCATGGTCCAGCCCATCCTCCACCTATACCTCTCCAACCCCATGCCATATTTTTCACCTCAATCTATTTTGTGCTTATGCACACTTTCAATTATGAATTATGCACAGAAATATATAAATGTTTCGTTTAACACAATAAAATACCAGTAGGAGGCTGAAGAAATGCGTATAGAGGGGAAAATCAGAAAGTGGCTTTGCTATGGATATTGGGAGAAGCTGATGGCTTCTCTGATAACTAATATATTAAAGTGGATGGTCAAATGAGTTGTGATTGAAATGTGGCGTCAAAGATTTAGATATGGTAGAAGGGGGAGATTTCCAAAACCAGTTATGTTAGGTATGACGCCACCGATAAACAGTTTTACCCCTAACCCACCACGAGGTTTAGAACCAATACTATTGGAGCTGGCTGAACTTGAAGCATTCCGACTTGTGGATCTCGAAGGGTTATCGCAAGAGGAAGCCGGTCAGAGGATGGGGGTTTCAAGAGGAACCATATGGAGACTTGTTCAGAGAGCTAGAAGAAAGACTGCTCAAGCCCTAAGTGAGGGAAGACCCATATACATCGTTCCATATGCTTCTGAGAGTAAACCTAAACAATGATACTTATTTCACCTTTTTCAAGAAGTCGATAACACGTTAGGTTGAGAAAAAGGAGTTCTTACGGCCGCATATTACATATTGCTAAATTTTTGATTTTACAATAACACTGAGAAAGGCTTCAGGTTTGGAAACTAGACGCCGGGGGTGGGATTTGAACCCACGAGGGCCCGGAGGGCCCACAGGCTCTCAAGGCCTGCGCGTTTGTCCTGGCTCCGCAACCCCGGCTTCAATTTTTATCTTAAACAGTGGTTTGCTAACCTTTATGTTAAACGTTTCTTTAAAGATTGCTGTACGACTTCTTCTTATGAATGGAAGAGTATTTATTCGGCTTTGTTGGCGTTTTTTCCACTGAAAAATTAAGCTTAGTTTATCAACTCGTTTAAATGTACTTCTCTCGAGTTTTCTAGAGTTGTTTTCAATGAAGCTTCTAGGAAGGCGATTATTTCGATTGTTTCCTCCGGGTCTATCGGCATTTTACGGGTTTGAAACATTTCAATAACCTTTTTCAATAACTCTCTGTAAATGTACCGTGTATCTATGCTTGAGGATACTATGCTATTCTCATAGAAGGCTGTGAAACCATAACTATGCGGGCCTTTTCTCATGCCTCTGAATACTCCTATACGTTTGTCACGCCATATGCCGACGACAACGTCCCAGTCATCTTTGTGAAAGCATCTGACAGTCTCGCATCCAACCCCCATAATGGCATACAACATTTCTACACCATGAATGCCATAGTTAAAGAGGCCTGGGTTTTTCGGGTGTAAAATCGCTGGTGAATAGGTTTCAGCCCCTAAGACTTCACCTAAGTCTCGTCTAGACTTTAAACTTTGAATTTCAAGAGCGTATCTTAAGGATGAAGCTGAGAAAACTGGTGTTTCGTAAGAATAGGCTAATTCAAAAATCTTCTTCGCATCTGCCACACTGCAAGTGAATGGTTTATCTATAAACAACGGTATTCTATTTTCTATGAATGGTTTAGCGCTCTTAAAGTGTAATCCCCCCTCTTGTTGCTCCAACATTACTGCATCAACTTCACCGATAATCTCTTCAGCTGAATCGACGATTTTAACTCCAAATTCTTTGAGAAGCTGCGTCCTCTGCGCGATTATGTTTTCATCGGCAAAATTTGAGGGCCCACCTGGATAGCCTACCGTTACCTTTGCACCATAAACCCACTGGTCTTCAGATATATCTACGTGGTTTATACGTTTAGTGAATTCAATGGCGTGAGATGTGTCAAAACCGATTATTCCAATTCTTATCAAGAGCAACCACTACGACATTTAAATCTAACATTAACTAGAAGAATGTTTCGCTATATGAAGGAAAAATTGTTAATGGGCATTATATAACCGTTGTCGGATAGTGACCATCAATATGACCGCTGAAAACGTATAAAGTTAACCATTCTAAAACTGCTGACAAACCGTAAAATCACCATCTGGAAATTGAAGAACATCCATAGGATTTAGAAACATTCATTCAGCATTCCGTATGCTTTGAATAGACCCATTTTGAATTTAAGACTTAACGTAGCGTTAAAGAATTTATCAATAGATGCCTAGGGTATGAGATTTCAAAAGGTTTAGAAGAAATATATTTATCTTCTCGTCGCCTCAATTTTAACAGTTAAGGTGTAAAGTTTGAATGAACTAATTGTTGATGTAGGAAACGTACAATTAAATGTGAAATCTGTTACCGTTACATTTGCCGACAAATCTAAGTCGACATGTACGTGTGAAGATCTGCATAAGGGAAATGGCTATGTAGTCTACAGGTACAGTTGTAGAGATGCAATGGTGGACGTATACGTGTCATGCAACGGTAAGGTGTACATTTTAGGCTTCTCAATAACGTCTCTGAAAAATCTAGATTCTGAAAGACCGTTAGAGATTGAATTCGCATCGAGTAGACCGCATAAAGCTTTGGTGTTGACAACGCATAAGGATACTGCTAAATGCTACTCAAACGCCTTCGGCTACTATAATCAATTTGCCATAGGTAAGAAGCCGGAAAACCCTAAACCCCCCGATGATCCTATGTATCCCCCTAAGTTAAACTATATTGAGCATGAGGAGTATGCTCGTGGCTATCCGTGCTGGTCTTATCCAGTGCTATCCGAAGGCTTCGACCAAATACCATATTATAGTATTTTCCTACTAGCCGATTATGGTGGCGAGTATTTAGCGTTGCTTACGCTTACAGATGGATTTGCTACAACATACATTGAACCTGGATTAAAGCTTAGAGCATTTTTAGGTAAGATTGTAAAAAACGTTGAATTGAATTGGATAGCGTCTATTAGCGTAGACCATAACCCATATAACGCTGTAGAAGCTTGTGTTGAATATGCCTCCTCATATGTTATGTTTAAGCCTCGGAGGTTGAAGAAGAGACCCATATTCCTAGATAAAATCGGATGGTGTTCGTGGAATGCTCTACTGACGGATGACCTATCTCATGAGAACGTTGTTAGAATAGTTGAAGGTTTGCTAAATAGGGGATTACGTTTGGGATGGGCTGTGATAGATGACGGATGGCAGGATGAAGTTAGAAGAGAAGGCTGGCCTCGTAGAATTTTAAGGAGGTTATATGCTAATGAAAGGTTTCCCGAGGGCTTAAAGGGCGTTGTTGGAAGTCTGAAGAAACTTAACATAGGTCTAGTAGGTTTATGGCATACTATAAATGTCCACTGGAGCGGGTTTGAAAAAACCATAGCTGAAGAGTTAAACGTTAAAAGCTACTTCTCTAAGTTCAATGAAAGCTACGTTCCACCACCTACGTTAAATGAAGCACTTGAATTTTATGAGAAGTTCTATTCCTGGTTGAAAGATAATGGGGTGGATTTTGTTAAAGTCGATAATCAGTGGGTCATCCATATGCTATACGGTGGAGATCATACGGTAGGCGAGGCTTCTAAAAATGTGGAGTTAGCTTTACAGGTAGCTGTCTACGCTAGGGGATTAGATATGTTAAACTGCATGTCTATGGCTCCTGAAAACTATAGCAATTTCCTGTTCAGTAATGCTATGAGGGTTTCTATGGATTATATACCATTCTGGAAGGCCGATGCGAAACTTCATACGATCTTCAGCTTTTACAACGCTCTACTATTCGGGCATATAGCATACCCAGACTACGATATGTTCATGTCATACGATCCGTATGCGAAGGTGCACGCCGTAGCTAGGGTATTCAGCGGTGGGCCCATTTACATAACGGATAGGGAGCCGGAGAAAACGGATATGAGTTTACTTAAATGTTTCGTGCTGTCAGATGGGAGGCTTATAAGAGTAGATGAGCCCGCTTTACCTTCAAAAGACGTCTTGTTTAAAGACCCGTATAATGAGCCTGTACTGTTGAAGGTGGCCTCGAAAGCTGGAGAAGGTATAGCGGTTGCAGTATTCAATGTAAATAGAGAAGGTAGGAGGATAGAAGACTCTCTAACGCTTGACATGTTACCCTTCAAAGTTGAGCGTGGAGAATATGCCTACTACAAGGTATTCAAGAATGAGTGCGGCCTGCTAAAAACAAATGGTAAATTAGACTTCTCTCTTGGAGAACTTGACGTTGAAGTCGTTACGTTGGCTCCGGTTAAGAATGGTAAAGCTGTAATAGGGTTGAAAGAGTATATTCTCCCATCGGCTCTAGTAAGAGTCTTAGAGACGGTCAACGGTAAGATTCTCGTTAAAGCTGAGGCTTCAGGTACGCTCATATATTATGCAAACGGTGCTTTTAATGAGGTGGAGGTTAAGGAGGGGTCTATAGTAGGAGTAAGTTAGCATTGCCATAGATCCCCTCAACTATTTAGCGCTTCTGAGTTTTCCAATGAATACGTTAAGTTTATTTTACGCGGCTCGTCTATTGTAGATTTTCCCACGAGTTAAATCTGAGAGGGCTAGACAAATACGCTAACGCTACCTTTATAAATTCGCCTATCCTAGATGCTAGGATATTTGAAGAGGAGTCAAATATCGCTGAAAACCTGCCTATCAACTGGCAGAACGTTAACGGCATTTTGCTCAGGAGCTTTACTAGGGTTTACTGCCGGATTAATAGGCGTTGGTGGAGGAGAATTTAGAATACCAATACTTATCCACGTTCTCAGGCTTCCAGCTGTAACATCTGTTGCTGTAAACTTACTTATAGGTCTATTGACTGTAGTTTTCTCGTTTCTAAGACGTTTTCAACTTGGACTATTAACTAGACATGGTTTAAACATTGCAATAGCCATGACTCCCACTTCAATCGTAGGAGCCTACGTAGGGTCAGTATTAACTGGTAGAATTTCAGAAAAGTCTTTGAAAAAAGCTTTAGCAATCCTCTTAGTAACTGTAGGGTTTAAAATCGGACTAGAACCTTTCACAGGCGATTTTGCCATGCTCAACGTAGAATTAGGACCTTTAGAAGAGATTATCCTAGCAACTCTAGCTGGTTTAGCTATAGGTGTTGTATGCGGATTATTAGGAGTTGCGGGTGGTGAGTATAGAATCCCAGTTCTAATATACGTCTTCAGCTTAGATATTGTTGAAGCTGGAACTGCAAGTCTCCTAGTCTCTATACCTACAGTAGCGTCAGGTTTTCTAAAACACCAAACCATGGGTCATATGAACAGGGAAACCACTACAATAGCAGTTGTTATGGGTTTAGGCTCTATTCTAGGGGCACTCATCGGAGCTTCATACGTCGGAACAGTTGAAAAAGACCCCCTCAAAATACTTTTAGGTGTTATTCTAGTCCTCGCAGCCGTGAGAATGATAACTAAACCATAAGACAATGAAAATTCCAACAATGTCTTCTTCACTTTAACAGCGTCATTATTAAATTATCTGCCTTAAAAGTCTAAATTGCATTCTATATGCACATGAAAATTGCATGCTTTTGGACTCTATTATAGTTTAAACACGATATTGTAAAACGTTTAATGTTAGACTATGGAAATTTCCCTATTTTTGAATGAGGAAACTAGGCTTCTCAGGGATTTGCATAAAGGCCGTTTGGAAGGATTCTCCAAATTGGTAGGCTTTAAATTTAACACCAGTCTTTCTTTACTAGTAGAAATAGTTGACTGAAGAAAACGTCTACGAACTTTTATCTAAACCGATTAAAGACCTATTAAGGGAGAGGGGTTTTTATAAACCTACGGAGCCTCAGATCAAAGCCATACCTAAGATTCTAGAGGGTAAAAACGTTCTACTTATAGCTCCAACTGGTACAGGTAAAACCGAAGCTGCAGTCTTACCCATTCTCGACATGCTAATAAAACATTACAGAGAGGTGCCTGGTGTAAAGTTCCTCTACATAACCCCCCTCAGGGCATTAAATAGGGATATGCTTGATAGATTCCTATGGTGGTGTAGTAAGCTGGATTTAAACGTCGCCGTAAGACATGGAGATACGGAGTCTAAAGAGAGGGTATTGCAGGCTAAGAAACCACCCGACATTCTAATTACAACTCCTGAAACGCTTCAAGCCGTTTTAACTGGCAGGATTTTAGGAAAACATTTGAAGACTGTTAGGTGGGTTGTAGTAGATGAGGTTCATGAGCTTGCTGAAGACAAGAGAGGTAGTCAGCTTTCAATAGCATTAGAGAGGCTTAGATGGCTTAAAAAAGGAGACTTTCAAATAATAGGTTTGTCCGCCACCATAGGAAGCCCAGAGGAAGTGGCAAAATTTCTAGTCGGAGTAGGTAGGCCCATTGAGATAGTCCGTGTTCCAGCAACTAGGATGATGAAGCTTGAGATAGTCTACCCCTCTTCTGAAACTGAGGATTACGAGCTTTCTACGAAACTCTATACGCATCCAGAAGTTGCGTCAAGATTGAGGTTTATGAGAAATCTCATAGAGCAACATCGCTCAGTTCTACTGTTCACGAACACGAGGCCAATAGCTGAGGTATTAGCAAGTAGATTTAAAATCTGGGATGTTGATTTTCCGGTAAGTATTCACCATAGTTCGCTTGCGAAACCAGCTAGAATAGCGGCTGAGAAAGGATTGAAGAATGGTGAATTAAAGGGTTTAGTGTGTACCAGTAGTCTCGAGTTAGGCATAGACGTAGGACATATAGATTTAGTTGTTCAGTATATGTCGCCTAGGCAAGTTACTAGGCTTGTTCAAAGAGTCGGTAGAAGTGGTCACGGTGTGGGTAGAGTTGCCAAGGGCGTTGTAATAACTATGGATTCGGATGACACGTTAGAAGCTGCTGTGATAGCCTATAGAGCTAAAAGGGAAATGCTCGAGCCAGTAAAAATTCCCGAGAAGCCGCTGGACGTTCTAAATCATCAAATCGTAGGGCTTCTCATACATAAGCGTAGATGGAGTTTTCAAGAGATACTAGACCTCGTCAGGTCAAGCTACCCATATAGAAATTTATCTAAGGAAGAGCTTGTAAAGGTTTTAGAATATATGCATAATAGGTATCCTAGGCTTGCATGGTTTTCATTTGAAGATGAAGTCGTTTTAAGGCCAGCTAAGGTTAGAAAAATGTACGAGTACTACTTTGAAAGGCTCTCTATGATACCTGATGAGAAACAGTACCTTATAATAGATGAATCCACAGATACGGCTGTTGGAGTACTTGACGAAGCTTTCGTAGCTGAGTTTGGCGAACCTGGTACTAAGTTCATATGTCGTGGAAGCCCGTGGAGAATAGTGGGTTTAATGGGCGATAGGATATACGTTAAACCCATAGACTCACCTACAGGCGCTATACCGAGTTGGGTTGGAGAGGAAATACCGGTCCCCTTCGAAGTGGCGGTTGAAGTTGGATTGATAAGGAGAAAGTGTGAGGAGATGTTTAAGAGAGGTTTAAGCTTAGAGGAGATTGCTAGTAGACTTTCTAAGAAGTATCCTGCTACTGTTGAAACGTTTACCAGAGCTCTTAGTGAAGTCTACGAACAATGCAAAATGGGTTTACCGATTCCAAGCGATAAGACAATAACTATAGAAGGTTGGGATAACTTCATAGTGGTAAACTGTTGCTTCGGAACGCTTGTCAATAGAACTCTAGCTAGATTGTTGGGCTTTCTACTGTCTGAACAATACGGTATAACCGTAGGTGTCCAATATGACCCTTACCGAATAATACTTGATGCAGGTGGTAGCTTCTCAGCAAACAACGTCTACGATCTCCTTATGAGGTTATCCGATGTGGAAATTGAGCAGATTATTGTTAAAGCTACTGAGAGAACGGGTCTATTTAGAAGAAGGCTTATACACGTAGCTAAAAGGTTTGGAGCTTTAGAGAAGGATGCGGATTTAACTTCAGTAAACTTGAAGAGTTTGGTTGAAAGCCTTCAGGGTACTGTTGTTTACGAAGAGGCTTTAAATGAGACTATAAGAAATGATATGGATATTAAGAATACCCTAAAGGTTTTAAATGATATAAAAACTGGGGCTTTAAAAGTAGTTCTACTGGAGGGTTTGAATGAGCTTTCACCTGTTGCTAGGCTCGGCATGGAACGTATAGGACGTAAGACCGATATAATTCCCCCTGAGAAAATGCATAAACTTCTAATAGAATCTACAAAAGCTAGGCTCCTAAATGAGGTTGTAACGCTCGTCTGCCTTGAAAAGTACGATTTTATAGGCTCCGTTAGGCTTAGAGAGTTAGCAAACAGCGTTAAATGCCCAGTATGCGGTTCTACAAAAGTCGGTATAACACGTGAAGATGCTGAAGTCGTTAGGAAAATTCTAGTTGAAAAGTCCAGTAAACGTTTATCAAAACGGGAGGCTCAGATAGTTGAGCATATTAAGGAATCCTCTAGAATCTTAGAGCTTTACGGTTTTACCGGTTTACTCGTCATGGCGAGTAAAAAGCTCAGCTTTAAAGACGTTTGGAGTATATTGTCTGAAGAATCTAAACCTTCAGATAGACTTATAGAGCTCATAATAGATGCTGAGAAGAAGGCGTTAATGAAGAGCTTCTGGTAGTTGGAAAAATCCTTTATCTTTCAGTTTACTTATTGTATAATTTGGATAAAGTCATGGGCGTTGCCGACGTTTTAAAACTGGCCGTGGAACTATCCAGTAAAATTGCATCCAGATATGGCTGTCGTATAGTAGCTTCAGCCCTTTACGGGTCTAGAGTAGCTGGATATGCAAAACCATCCAGTGATGTAGATGTTCTATTGATTCTCGAAAACTATGGCAAGGGCATACTCTACCTGTACGAGGAATACTGCGGGTACCTATTTGCCGTTCTAACCGTTGATAAGGCTCTTTTCGAGCTCGACCTTGAAAAGGGTGAGCTTGGAGAATTTGTAGTCGGTAGGCTTTTAACGCCCTTCATACCTATTGAGGGAGCTGAGTACCTTAAAGAAGCCTCAGTCAAATTTAAGATGAGGGTGATATTGGAGACTCTTACAAGCTTAAAGTTTGAATATCCAGAAGCGTATACGGATCTAAGAATTAAGCCAGAGTTCTTTCTCTACGAGAAGCTCTGGAAGAGGGCCAGCATATACCCACCAGTGAAATACAGTTACAGTCGAATACTTTCAGACGAACTTAAATCTAAAAATCTTCCAGTAATGATGGAGGGATTTATGGAAGCTTTAAAAAAGCTTGAAGCTGAGGGTATAGTGAGGTTTGAAAATGGATACGTAGTTCCGGTTAAAAGTCCTGATGTAAAGGCTTCAGAGAGGGTTTTATCGATATTTAAAGAAGTAGAGCGGGCTACGAGAGCTTACATCACACACGGATATGCTGGTAGAAGCATGAGCCCTATGAAAGTTGCTTGGGAGTTTGCATCTAAAGTCTTTAGGGGGAGTAGCCTCAAGGGTCGTGGTACTCTTGAACAACCAGAGCTCTACATATACCTGCCGTCTTCCGCCGGTTACGTAAGTGTTTTAGAGAGTTTCTCCCCTGAAGCTCTTACTGAGAAAATTCAACGGTTTAAGGGGTTTAAAGTAGAATCTATTGAAAAGCTTGGTGGAACTCTAAACTTTGTAGATCTCATAACTCTACGTAAAAACGGCGAGCTTAACAGAGTAGTTCTTAAAAGATTTAAAGACTGGTATGGCTTCAAATGGTTCCCGTTAAGCATATGGACTTTAGGTGTTCAAAAGTTCGCTCTTAAAGGTAAAACTAGGATGCTTAAAGAATATTCTGCCTTCATAAGGCTTTCAAAGTGGAATTTACCAAGCCCGAAAATCATCTACATAAGTCTAGCGGATAAACTCCTCCTCACAGAGTACATACCGGGACAAACATTTGATGAAGTGCTTTCACAGTTATTCTCGAAAGACGATGTTGAATCTTCTACACTGGAAGTTTGTAGAAGTGTCGGGAAGGCTATGGCTAAAGTACATAACCGTGGAATGGTTCTAGGTGATCCAAAACCTGAAAACATAAAGCTTTTCGACTCCAAGGTCTATTTTCTAGACCTTGAACAGTCATCTATGGGCGGTGATCAAGCTTGGGATTTAGCAGAGCTTCTATACTTTACAGGACATATGACTTTGAGCAGTAAGAAAGCCGAACTATACGCGTCATCAATTTTAGATGGATATCTGGAAGTCGGAAGAGGAGAAATCATAAGGAAAATTACAGATGCAAAGTATATTAGAGTATTTACTATGGTGGCTCCGCCAAATGTTCTGCTAGCTATATCTAGGGTCTGTAAAAACTACTCTACTCGTAAGTTATAAGACCTTCCTCCTCAAGCCTCTTCTGAAGCTTATAAACTGCCTGTTTAACTTCTTCTTCTTTCTTAGCACCAGTACACACAAGCTTGCCACTTGCGAAAAGAAGGATGACTACCTTAGGGTCATCCATCCTGTAGATCAACCCTGGAAACTGCTCAGGCTCATACATTGTTCTTCCAAGAGTAAAAACAGCCTTCTCAAGGTCTATCCTACCACCCATATTAGCCGAAGCCACTATATTCTGAATTTTAATTTCAGGCTTACCTATCAATACTATTCCACTTCGTTTAAGCTCTCTGATCACTCTTTTAACCGCTTTTATTGCTAGGTCTTCAGATTTAGCTCCCGTACAAACCATCCTTCCAGAGTTAAAGATTAGAGTCGCCGTTTTAGGCTTTTTAAGCCTAAATATTAACCCTGGAAACTGCTCAGGCTCATATTCTACGGTATCTGGTAGAGCTCTAACAACGGACATTAAGTCAAGAGATTGATTTAATGTGACAGAAACTACAACATTTTCAATCTGTATGATTGGTTTAGCCTTAGACATATAAATCCCTCAATGCTTAAAACATTAAAAGAAGCTTCGAGTATATATGTGTTAACATTTCCATAAACTCTCTGTTCCACAAAATCTATAATAATCCCGTCGATTGGAACGTTGATGAGCTCCATTGTACAATTGATTTGTTAAAATTCCTTCATGATTATATTTCAAGGTACCCATCTGGTATTAAACTCGTCGCGAGCATTACTTCATTTACATCGATGTGCTCTATCCAGGTCTCCACGCTCCTATTCTCAGGTTTAAGCCAGAATTCTTCAATATCTTTAGCTAATGTTGTGTAAGATCGTAGAACTTTAACGATAAGTAAAACCTCTTCATTTTCATTTAAAATAGGGACTTCTTTTATGATCTTCCATAATCTATCTAAGGATTTCAAGCCAATGGATAATCCCAGTTCTCTAAATGCAAGCCTCTCTTCGGCTTGGAGAATGGTAAATTCCTTCTTTAAAAAAGCCTCCAAGCTTATGTACGCGTCATTTAGAATCCTCAGTAGCAGGTCTATCCTATTCCAATATCCCTTACGAATCAATTGAGATACTTTATAAGCGTTTGAGAGGAGCTCCCCTATACCCAATGGGTCGTCTGTAATCCAGTAGTCTTCATAGAAACTGGCCAGATCTGCAATTTCTTCCTTTAAACTAGGCCACTCAGCCTCCCTCGGTGCCGTGGCCTGAAGTTCATTATACGTGATAAACCCGTCTAATGGATCGTGTTGACCCATAGATGAAACAAGTGGATAGGTGAGATCTATGCTCATCTTCCAGTACATACGTTTACGTCCATCTGGCAAAGTATAGGTGAATCTTGAGTGAGCTGTTTTTGCAAGTTCTATAGCCCATCTATTATAAGTTAAATCTCCAGTTACCAAAGCTACTTTATTTAACGCATGCATCCACTTTGTTAGATAATGATAGTATTGTCCATCCCGTTTCCACTCCAACTCCCAATCAAACGGCTCATCTGCTTTCCTCTCAGGTAGTTCCTTACCTATTCTCAAGCCACCTATTGTTGGATGTTGTTCAGCTTCTTCATCCTTAAGTCCACTAATCCAGCCGACTCTAGAGTCGTCTTCACGATATTTCCCCAGTATATGATGTACTTGATTGACTAGGCGGATTGCAAGTTCTCTATATGCTTCATCGTTTGTATGAATGTATAGCCCTAGAAAATTGCACACTGCAAATGCATCGGTCCAAAGATAACGGCGAGGCTTATTACCAGGTAGTAGCCCTGTACGATGGGTAAAATTCATCATAAGTTCTCGAGCTTTCTCCACATCTCCATTCCGTATACTCAACTCAATCACCTATGGGCGTCACGTCATCGGTTGAAATGCTGACTTTTTAACTCTAGCCGTGCTTTACTCGTAGAAAAAAATGTTTAGAATCGTTGAAGAATCTTACCCTAATCAGCGCCAATCCTAAGTTTTAACATATACTGATCAGTCCCTTAGCTAAGCTTAGGCAGAAATCTTGAATGTGGTCAAGCTCATCCATTATTATAGCCTCAATGGGCTCTCTAATCGTTTTAATTTTCAAACCTTTCTCAGGAATTACTTGAACCGCCGCTACTCTAGGTCTATCTATGGGCTCACCTATATGGCTTAGAAGCCATACGTATACTTCCTTAAGCCCTGAAACCTCCCTGTAAATTCTATCCGCTATCTTATAAGTTAATACGTTGTATATCTTCCCTATATGAGAGACCGGGTTTTTACCAGCAGCCGCTTCACTACTAATTGGCCTGTTCAGCGGTATTATACCGTTAACCCTATTTCCCCTACCAACTTGCCCCGAGTCTGAATCGTCGGCGCAAGTTCCAAGTACTGTAAGATATACTCCTTTAACACCCCTGCCTCTTCTATCCAACGTGTTTAAGTAAACCTTTACCCTTCCATTTGTATACCTTTCACTCGCCCATCTCTCTATCTCTTCAAGAATTTCCTCTTTACGTTTAAAGTAGGCGTTTTCAGACTCTATAAATCTATCTACAAAAGCCATGGCTATCGTCAATTCAAGACTGTTTCCCTTTCTAAACCCCATTACTTTAACATCCTCACCACTCTCAGGGTGTTCATGTTTAAACTCCTTGGAATTTAGAAACCTCTCGGTTTCTAAAACAATTTTCTCAGTATCCGTCATAGGAGCATACCCGACGGCTGCTGAAGTGTCATTAGCTCCTAAGACTTTAGTCTTACGTTCAAATATGTCTCTTAAAGCTTCAGACCCTCTTTTAAGCTCAACTTGATATTTAACATGCACATCGGGATTTACAAATCTAAGATTCTCTCTAAACCACTTCTTAGCAGTGTTTATGGCTACTTCATCTACTGGAATGTATTCATCGCCGACCTCATATGTAGCTCTATCTCCAAATATAAGGAGCATGGCTTTCTTTAGAACTCCTCCTCCAAACCTATGTTCAGCCTCACCAGCGGCCAATAGAGCCTTATCTATGTTGTGATGTGCTATCATATTAAACCGCTTGAGGTATTCTAGGCTTAAATTCACTGATACAGAATCCATAATGGCATCGCAAATATAATCCGGATGTCCGAGTCCTCTGAGGGCTGAGCGGATTAATACCACTCAGCTTTCCTCTCAACTATTTCCACGGCCTGCTCGGAAACTGGCTTACGGTTTAGTTTCTCTATTGATATTATTGTCATAGTGTATCTAGTTTTAAGGATACGCGGGATTTCAAATTAAGGTTTGCGGTCGAGCTTTTATTACTGTGAGTAATTGCTAAGCCTTAAGTTGTATGTATAGTATGTTATTTCCCCTTATGAAGATATTGCCATAGTGGGCTGACGGATCGTTGCCTTTATACTCGTCGGCATCCGTTAGTATTAGGTTCATGTAGCTGTCGCATAGTAACATTCTACCCACGTACTCGTAGTCGTTCTTCAACTTAATTCGGATTATGTTGTTCCTATACCGTATCAACATGTTTAAAGGCTTCTTACTAGGTTCTACCATTGGCTTCTACCTCCTCTACTGTGGAGTGTGATAAAAAGGTTTCTTCGAACATACGTAGATGTAATCATTAGTTTTTTCACCAGATTGGTTAATTATTTCAAATCCACTAGCATTTAAAAGCATTTCCGCCTCATCCTTTGTAAACACCTTCTTAAGAAAACTAACCACCAAGTAACCCCCCTCCTTTAAAATTCTCCAAGCTTCACTTAAAGCCTGTAATGGTTTAGGAGTGTTATTGAGTACGGTGAACATAAAAACAGTATTAAAGGTGTCGTTTTTAAACGGCATGTTCTCAATATCTCCAATTACAAACTCTACGTTCTCCAACTTAATCTTACTCTGCGCTATTTTAATCATTCTCTCGGAGAAATCTACACCAACAGCTAAACTAGTTAATCTACTCAATTTTTCAAGTAGAAGCCCGGAGCCGCATCCAGCGTCTAAAACAGTTAAGCCGTTTACAGGTGGGGTCATTCTCAAGCCTTCTGCATACTTAGCTTCCTGCTCTTCACCATAAAGTTGGTCATAAACAGACGCTGATAGATTATAACTCTCCATTAGACTCCGCTTACTATGTTCACGCATTTATTAAACTTGTTCAGCAGGCTTCTCTATAAGTTTTCTCTTAGAGAGTATGACTCCCGCTTTACTGTGAGGAGCCCTATAAACGCTGTCGTTAGACTTCTCCAATTCCCTTGCTTCATCCGCCAGCTTAGCGGCGTACCTCATCATTTCATGAGCTGCCGCCACTATAGCGGTATAACGCTCCCACTCTTTAACTATGAAACAGCCTTCCACCGTTAAATCTGCAACAACTCTAGCTATTTCAAAGCTCGCCATGGCCTTAGCTTTAGCATACGGATTACCGAATTTTGCAGCCTCAACAGCGTTATCCTTAGTTATTATAATCGTCGGTAGGGTTGGCTTCACATTCTGCTTGAAGGTATCTATAACTCTATCCAGCTCCACTTGAATTATATTGAATACGCCTGTAACAGCTAATACCTTAATTAGGTCTGAGTTGAAGAGAGCCATTTCAACAGGATCTAGAAACTCTCTTCTAGCGCCTATCATGGAATCTGCCATTACGATTATGTAGCCAAAACCCTTGCTTTGAAGATCTTTAACTATTTTCTTTGCCGGTGCATCTGAGACGACTATTACTGGAATGTTTTTCTCAGCCAGAATTTCTCTTAATCTAGTTGGGCCTGGTAAAGATGCATTTGGACTTGTGACAACTACGAAATCCGGTTTAAACTCTAAAAGTTTATTGGCAACTTCTTCAGCCTGTTCAACACCCATTTTCGCTCCCGAAGATACAATCCTTACATCTACATCATTCCGGTCGGCCCTTTCATCTAGCAGAAACTCTATCATGGGCGCAGACCCTATATTGCCAATTTTAGCAAATCCGACTTTAACCACCAAAATCGAACACCTCTAATACCTTGCCTTCTATTTACTTTTAGATTTTTCTAAAGCCTTATAAAATGGTCGATTTTAAAGTTGAAATCTGATGTGTTTTGTCATTGTTTCCCATAAGCGAAAACGTTAAAAGAAGATGAAGATGAAATTCAAAACCGGGTTTAGACATGTCGCAGAGCGAACAGTTTAAATTTTCAGAAAATAGGGCGACTGGAGACCTCATAGTTGAACAACCTTCCACAGGTAATGTTTTAACAATTGTTAATACTTTCACAGAGATGTTTCCCATGTGGTACATGAGGTTTCTAGTGACCGCTGAGAGCTATAGGTGGGCTTTAAACTCCGCTAGAGCTGTTGTCGGATTTGGTACTTCGATAATAATGAGCCCTGCTGAATGTGGAATAGAGGCTCTTGTTCCGGCTGATAAAACTCCGGATGGTAGACCTGGAGTTCTCGTTCAAATCTACCACTCTGACAGGTTTTTGCTTAAAGCGCAGTTTCTAGCTAGAGTTGGCCAATGTGTTTTAACATGCCCTACAACGGCAGTATTCGATAGCTTAACTAAAGCCAAGAGAAGGGTTAAAGCTGGTAAGAGTTTAGCATCCTTTGGAGATGGTTTTCAAACCAAAGATCGAATGTTTAACAGAGATGTTTGGAGAGTACCCGTTATGGAGGGGGAGTTTATAATAGAGGAAAGCTTTGGAATAATGAAAGGTATAGCTGGTGGAATGTTTCTAATCTTAGCTGAAAATTGGAAGAGCGGTTTAGAGGCGGCTGAGAAAGCGGTAAAAGCTATTAGAAAAGTAAAAGGGGTTATCACACCTTTCCCAGGTGGAATTTGCAGGTCTGGGTCTAAAGTTGGATCTATGAAATACAAACTTAAAGCTTCAACGAATCACCTCTTCTGTCCAACGCTTAAGAAAGTTGTTGAGAACAGTATGATTCCTGAAAACGTAAATAGCGTATATGAAATCGTTATAAACGGTGTAAACTTAGATAGCGTTAAGAAGGCTTTAGGTGTTGGAATAAAAGCAGCAATTGAGGTACCAGGAGTTGTGCAAATAACCTCAGCAAACTATGGAGGTAAACTAGGTCCTTACAATCTATACCTTAAGGAGGCTCTAGCCTCCGTTGGATTAAAGTGGTAAACGTCCCCCTTCAAATTTTCTTGAAAAGGCTCCTCTATAGGCTATGGATTGACATTGATCCAATTAGGCTCTGAGGTAAAGCTTCCGTAAAAGGTCTGATTGTAAAGTCTACGTTTAGGTGCGTAAATTTTAAGGCCTCTGAAACCTCTATCTTGCGTATAGATGGATAAAAGCCTATCATTCCAGACGATCACTTCATCCCGTGGGTCTCCGCATATGTTGTACACCCATACCTTCCCATTGTGTGGATCCGGAAATTCAACAACCATCCTGCCATAGCCATCATATAGACCATAGGCTGATCCAATGAGTTCTATGCCATCTCCAGACCAGTTGACTGGAACCCAGCCGTAAACGTCAGTAAAATCCGCATGGAGGATTTCTCCTTCTAAGCTGAAGATAAACCAGAATGCTCCACCCCAGAAAGTATTGGCTGCAATAGCTAAACCATTGGGTTGATCTGGTCTATAACTCGCTAGGTTCACTCCTTGTCCATGTCCTAAATGCCACTCTTTCAAAATTTCACCAGTTAAAGCATTTAGAAAGTAGAACCCTCCATCTTCATATGCTAAGGCGAGTATGAGACGACCTTCCCTATCCCTATAGAAAATTGAACTATCGCAGTGGCCGTAGAGATCTATACGCCATAAAACCTCTCCATTTTGATCTATTAGCGCATCTCCTGAGAATACTTCATCAAATCTATCTCCATCTACATCATATATTTGAGCGTAATGTGCCATTTTACCCGTATAAGACCATAATCTGTTAAACTCCCGATCGTAAGCCCAGAGATTATTGTACCGATCTTTAAGGATGAAGTCACCCGGATCGCATCCGGTCAAATTACATATCGTTATAGAATCTCCTAGAATTCTCGGAAATCCGTCTTCAGGTCCCTCACCCCACCCCTCACCTGGATTAGATTCTGGAGTATCTGTTTCAGCGATAACATTTCCCGTGGCCCCATCTAGAAGCATTATTTTAAAGTCTTTGCAACATAATACTTCCATTTTGCCGTCTTTATTAAAGTCGAAGACTTGTACTGGAAGATCGGACCATATTTCGTAGCCAGATGGATCTGGCTCGCCCAATTGCCACAGAATATTTCCATTGAGGTCAACGGCCGTAAGGCATCTTACGGCTACGTAATTTACGTTGCTCTGTTTAATTGGTTTAGGATTTATCTTCTGCGCGAATAGAAGTTCAACTTTACCATCACCGTTTAAATCACCGATTCTCAAAACCTTCCCAGCGTATTCGCCCAATTTAAGCCTCTTATATACTACGGCTTTGGGATATTCCGGAATCTTAGGCGGTTCTATTGTTTTCACTATAGAGTAGAAGTTCCTGTAAAGTTCCACTCCAGTTACCCAAACCTCACCCGGCCCGGCTCCATATAGAGTCAAATTCATCTGTACCCCACCATCTGGAATCATGAAGCCCCCAGTCATATACCTCCACCACCATTTACCAGTAGCTCCAATTACACCACCTCTCCAAGACCCTAAGTCTTCTACGAAAAACGGTTCACCACTGTCACCCGCCCACTTCTTCTTTGTAACTTTAACTTTCTTACCGTTCTCATCTAAGACCTGTGGCTCTAAGACCACTGAAGCTTTTCTATCTTCAAGATTGAGCATCATACGTACATTAAATCTATACGTTTCTCTAGGCTTTACCTGCAGTTTTTCACTGTATACTAGACACCACTCACTCCATCCAAAACTTTCAATTTTCAAAGAATCTTTTACTCCAATTGGGGTTTGAACTCTGTCTGAAGAAATTTTAACCTCTTCAGGTTTAGAGACTATTTTCCAAAGTCCTAAGGTGAAACATGGATCTTTAACTAGATTCTCCAAATAGATCACCAAGATGACTTTAACTGTAGTCGTTTATGAGAATTCCCAAATCTATTGGAAAAACGTTTTTAGGTATTTTAATCTTCACAGTCTTCTTCGGATTGACTATTTGTGAAATTCCAAGGTTTGAAGTAAGACTTAACAGGGTTAGAGCAGTTTGCTCATCTATTTTGAAAGCTTTTTGAAGAAGCTTCTTAGCGGCATTCAAAACTTCACCTATAGCATCTTCTAAAGTTTCTGAGGAGGCTAGAATCGTTAAATTTCCATCATAGTCAACTACGACTTTATCTAAGATGCATCCACGATGAAGTTTAACCCTTACTTTAACTTTAGCTGGAACTTCTAAACCTTGACCTGAGACTTCGCCATCCCCTTGAGATGCATGCACATCTCCTAGAGCAAGCAATCCCCCCTCAACCCAAACTGGAAGTAAGACTCTTGAGCCTACAGTTACCTCCGGAGTATCTAGGTTTCCGCCGAAATCACCCTGCTCCATTGTAGAAGCCTCACCCTTAGGTGGAGCAACACCGATTACACCTATCACTGGTTTTATAGGTATTCTGAAAGAGTTAACCTCAATCGTATCATTGAGTATTTTAAATACTCTCCGGCCTATGAAGCCTCTATCTCCAACCTCCACATTTAATACTTCAACTTCAATGGTATGTCCAGGCTTAGCTCCTTCAATCCAAACAGGTCCTGTTGCAGGGTTAACCCTACTTCTATCAACTGCATCGATATTTATCAGATATTCTCTGCTTAAATCCAGCTGCCCGTCAAAGGCATCTCTAATCTCGAACACAATCAAGCTATCTGGTTTAACCTTTAAAACTGGTTTATGGGTTGCTGAAAAACTGTAAATTCTAAAATTTGACGGTACTATAAAAACCAAAGTTCTCACTCTCTCGAGCTCGTAAGCATTTACAAATATTCTGATGTATAACCCTTTAAAACATTAAAATATTATTGGAGAAATTGCAGGCTGGTTTAATGCTTAAAAAGGTTTTGAAGCTCGTTAAATTTCAAAAACTACGTGTGCATGGCCTTTAACCGTTGGAATAGTTGCACTCGTATAATTTTCCAGCCATTCAGTTTTAAGTTCATACTTCTCAGGGATTAAATACGCTCTTTCAAAGCGTCCACGTAGTGCAATTTTAACGTCGTTTATGGGAAGTACATCTTCAACTATATCTATTCCTTCGGCTCGACGTTGAGGGACATAGTGAAGTATGTGAACAATGTAGCTATCTTTTCGATGGCGTACTACGACTTCAGCAGTAGACGGTAGATTATGCTTTAAAACTGGCTCAGGCATTAAATAGTTTATAGCATTTCTGACGAGAATCTTATATATCGAAAATCCATGCAACCTGTAAGCTCTAAATACTGGGAAAGCAAAGTATACGATGTTGGATGTTCTCACAATAGCTGGATAGCCGCTATCTCTATCGGGAGGAGTTTGACGATGGGAGCAGAAGTGCGCAGCCGTACGGTCAAAATACGGCTCTACAACTTTAGCTAATGTTTTAGCTTCTGTAGTTGCTTCTACGTACGCTGCTGGCTCGTAGAGAGCATAATCGTATTCTTCGACATCTAATCCAACCTCACTCCCCACTGGCCTCAGGTAATTCAGAGAATAGCGGCTCCTCCTAATAGATTGAATTGGCCAATTTCTTAAAGCGGGTTCATTTGTCTTCTGCATGAGGCCTGAGAAATAGCTTGCAATAATTCTCCCACCGTTCTTCAAAAATCTTTCAAGTTTATCTGTTAAATTTTCAGACAAGTATACGTGGTCTGGGAGAACTAAGAGTTTAAACTTTGAAAGATCGTCCCATTCATCAACTATGAGGAACTGATGCCCAAGTTCCATGAGAATTCGCATAGCCCCTTCTTCAGAATTTAAATCTGTCCCAAGAACCCCCTCTGAACCCGTTCCATTGGCTATCAGTATCCCAATGTCTGCAACAGGCTCCGTATCAATGAGCCATGGCTCAAGTCTTTCTATTTGACTGTATACATGGCCGATCAGCTTATATGTGGCTGGGTCTAACCGTCCCTTTGGATGAAGTTGATCACCGACCCCAATCCTAATGCCTCTAACCGCCACACGTAAGCACTCGTATTCTAAAGCTACTCTATTTTTAAGCCCTCCAAAATCGCCCCAAGACTTATGGAACCGTCCTGTAAGCGACTGCAGGGGGATATTTTTGTTCATCAAGTAGTGCGCCATAAGGGGGAAGTGGTTGTAGCCCCATCCACCAGTTGGAAGAGATTCTATGGAGACATAACCGTAGTATTTTAAGTCTTCCCTTAAATTCGCCTCTGGGTGTGCTGAAAGGATCCAGCTACGGTTAAAGTATACTGCAATTTCAGGGTCATATTCTTCTACGATGGACTTCATACGTTTCATGAATTTTCTCTGAACACGTATTGCTTGTAGGCGTCGGTCGGATGGATTTTCCAGGTTAAGCCCGTTCTTCTCCATGTCTGAAAGACAGTAGTCGCATACACATCCATCAAACCACTGCATCACTATATCTATGAAAAATCTGTCAAATTGATAATTTGATAGTAGTTCTCTAACGTGTGCTTCAACCCAATCAACATAAGGAGAGTTTAAACAAAGCCACTTCCAATAGCCCGTTTCAACAAAGCTCTTATCTGGCTTAACTTGACGCCACTCAGGATGTAGTCTTGCGTTTAATTCATCCCAGGCTACAGTTGTATAGACTCCAACGCTGATATTGTGAGTTTTTAATGCCTCTATCATCTCACCCAGTAAGTCTCTACGTTTCAACCCTGGGTGTACTACACCGACTTTAGTGGGATAATAACAGTATCCATGATGGCATCTAGCGAAAACGCATATGGTATTTACATGGGCCTTAATGAGTGTATGTACAAATTCCTCCGGATCAAAGTCTACTCCAACGTCTTTGATATGTTCACTCGTATGGAAGTCTAGATGAACATCTCGGAAGGGGATAGGTTTCATGTAGATTTAAAATCGGTTCAATCCGATTTAAGCTTAACTCTCTGATGTAGGAAGCTTATTTTAACGTAGAATTTACCAGCAGGCCTTCAATAGTTTTTAAAATTATTGCTGAAGCCAACAGGCACATTTTTGGTTTTCTAAAAATGCTCTTAATCGCGTTGACGTTTCTAAGGGAGTCTTCAATGGTCCTAGAATGGTAGTCAAAGTCTTTAAGACCCCTCCAGCCGATACCATTTAAAAAGGAAATGGCGTAATCTAATGTCTTGTCGTCTAGCTTTCTAAAAATCCTTCTATATAACAGTTGCACTTTAAATTCATATTCCAATAGTCTTCTCCAAGTCTTCTCGTAGAATTTAGGCGTATTAACTAAACCCTCCGTCTTCTTCGCTATAGCCATACCTGCGATTAAACCGCATAAGGTGCCTGTGAATATCCCTCCTCCAGTTGTAGGCTTAGACTGGCCAGCGGCATCTCCAACGGATAGAAACCTACTTTCAAATGTTTTAGGCAATGGGCCTCCAGTTATTATAGGCCATTTAACGATGCCGTATACTTCCTTAACATTCAACTTCTTGAGTAGATTTTTCAAGAAGAGTGCAGGATTTCCACGTTCGCATGCAAGCCCGATTCTCGCCTTATTGGAATTCAACGGTATAATCCACCCGAAAAAACCCGGTGCGATATATCTTCCCAAGAAGACATGCACCTCGTCTTCATTTAAACCCTCAATTTTCGCTTCAGCTTGAGCTGATGGAATAGGTCTTCTAAGAGATGGTTTTAAGCCTAGCACTACTGGTGTAAAAATGCTTAAAGCTCCACTAGCATCTACAGCGATTTCACTTTTAAAAGCTCCATTGGTAGTCTCAACCTCAACATGGCTCTTGTAAAAGTTTAACTTCTTAACCTTAACCCCCGTATATATCTCTGCGTTGTTGTTTAAGGCTTTTGAAGCTAGAGCTTCTTCAAACATAACCCTATTCAATACTAAACACGTACCTCCAAGTTCAATTTCCAATAGTAAACCACTGGGTGAATGTACAACTGCTTCTGAAATCCTGTTCAATATGTATTCTCCCTTAAGGCTAAGCTTAAGATTTCTGAGACATCTTTCGCTGACTAAACCACCACATCTTTCATTTAAAAACCCAACTTCCTTATGTTCCTCTAAAACTACTACACTAGCCCCTTTCATAGAAGCCGATAATGCTGTTGATAATCCAGACGGCCCAGCTCCTATTATACAAGCGTCATATATCGGCAAGGTTTACTCCTCTAAACATAAGAATACCCGCACTAGGTTTAAATTTCAGCCCTCCTTATTTAATTTGAAAAATTATGAACGACGAAGACTACATAGATGTTAAACTTGCCTTGAAAGACTTCCTCAGAGATAATGGTTTAACCTTAGATGACATACTATCAGCTATGGATGACGATAAAGAAGGCGCTATAGAAGCCTTACGTAAAAGGACGCTTTTAAGCGAACATGAGCTTGAACAGCTAGAACGAGAGGCGACAAGTCGCCAGCTTAATACGTTATTATTTGTAATTCAACTCTTCTATCTAGCAAACCCCTCTGGATTGTACAAAAATAGATTAATCTATCCCTGTAGAGACGACTCTGTAAGAAATGGAAAGATGACAGCTGAGTCTGTGAAGCAAATCCTCAAAATTCTGGGTATACACATCAATTGGAGTTAACCGTCTTAAACTTGTATAAGAATGAATGGGAAAACAGTTAATAATAAGATGTATTTAATCCATTGAATTGGTGTCTTTACGAAGATTGAAATTTCAAGACCTAGAGTTATAAAAATTCTTGGGCTCGACTTGAGGAATAAAGACGACCTAGTGTGGTGTTCGGTTTCCATGGAGGTTTCAAAGCTCTTTTGGATAGATGGGCTCTTGATTTGTATGGAGGTTCCTGAGAAAAGCTTTGACTATGAGTATGAAGATGGAATATACGTAATCAGTCAACTATGCTACGCCGAATATCCTAAATACAGTAAGTTTGAAGACGTCGGTAGGGGTATTCAAATACCGATTGTAAACGTTAAGGGTATGAAGGTCTTCGAATCTATAGCTAAAGCCATACGGGAGAGCGAGAAGTGTCTAAAAGCGGAAGGTGAATAGCCTCAACCCTGTTCAGTTTTTGATCGAAGTATGAGGTTTAATAGAAGCTTTTTATCTATTTCAACTTCAGCTCTCCATCCAATTGTTAAAACTCCTCCGCTTTCCCTTTTAAGATAACCTCTTCCTATGAATTTAGATATGGAGTATTCAATAAACCACTTTGGAAATTTTTCTTCCAGAAACTCTTCAAGCTCCCTTCTCTGGACCTTTCCATGCTTTGAAATTATGAATGCTACAGAGGCTGCTAGAGCGGCTATTTCATCGATTCTCCAACCTGAAGACGTAGCATCCCCGACGTTTAAAGGCTCTCTGACCGTTATCACGAAACGGGCTTTATCTAAGTCCTCCACATCTTTAGGTTTAACCATTTTAACTTGCAAGCCTATCTTCTCAAGTTCTGAATCTAAAACTTCCAAAACCTTAAGGTAGTTCTTACCCAAGGCTCTCTTTAATTCCCAACCCTTAACACCAGGCTCTCTATGTCTCTGGAATAGTAGAAGTTGAGCTGCCCGTCTGATTTTTACACGCATAACTTCAGTCAGAAGATTCACCTCCAGATAACTTCCTCCAACGTTCATAATCTATCGATATTGGTAGCGATTCGGATGGAGCTTTGGTTTCAACGCGTTCTCTAGGTGTTAGTATGTAATCATCTTTCAATGGGATCTTCTTAAGCTCTACATAGCCATATGTTAATAGGAAGCTCAGCATATACGCCCTTTTAACAGTTTCTTCAAAACTCTTGCCAGATATAAAACTCCAGTATGATACAGACCCCTTGGTTTTACACACCTCTTTAAGTTCATCCAGAACTCTCTCAAGATCCTTGTAAAAAGTCTCATCAATTATTAAACCTTGCTTCTTAAGCTCTTCAAGCTCTATATAGCCTCCAAGCTTACGGTCTCCCGTAAACTTACTCCACCTTGATTTTAAAGGTTTTAAACGGTTCCAGTAGTCTATAGCCTTTACAAGCTCTTCTTTAGATATTTCTTCTACGCATGCTATGGGTTTCCAAGCCTTCATAAACGCTTCAACAATCGCTTTAGTGGAGATTTTCCTGAGTTTATGCTCGATAAACGCAGGGTCTGTGTAAAATACTGAGGCTTCTTCGGAAAGCCAATCCTTCTGAGCTTTCACAACCTTAGTAAGCATGTTGACGGCTTCTACGTCCAGACAAAGTTCTTCATAAGACTTTAAATCACCTAGTTGTTCATCAAGCGTTTTAAGTTCTTCTCTAACTTCTACGTTAAATGGGTTTAAACCCCTTTCTTCAACCATGTGACAGGTATGGATTATCCTTCTAACTCTCTCTATAGGTCTTCTCTTACGCTTCGACAACTTCAACAACCTCCGAGCTACCCTGAAGGTTTTGAACAACTATCACATGTATGTCTTCGCTGACTATGGGTATTTGATTCGGAGTTATTATCAGATACTGGGCATCTTCAGTTTCCCTTAAGACTTCAATAAGTTTTAGAAGGAAGGTCTCCCTATTCCTCATGTCCATGTGAACTTCAAACTCGTCAACTGCTCTAAAAGGAGATTTTATATACTTCTGTAAAGCCAGTAGGAAGGTGGCTACGGCTACGCTCCTCTCTCCTCCACTTTGACTATATGGGTTTAGTGGAGTTGGCTCCATACCTCTAAATCCTATGAAAAGCTCTAATCCAGCATTGTCTATACTATCTGGATTTATAAGCTTAACATACCCTACAGCTCCTAGAGCAGATAGTATCGTTGAGTAGCTTCTATTGACTTCCTCTAGAAGCTCTTGAATCTTCCTCCTCCATAATGTAATACGGTTCTTAAGCGACTCTTCAGCGGCTCTCCTATTTTCACGAACTCTCTCAGCCTTCTCTTCTAAGCTCCTTAAATTGTTCAATTGCTGCTCATACATCTGTTTAGTATCTTCAGGTACATCACCTATAGTTTCAATTTTAGCCTCTACCACTTTAATCTCGCTTTGAATATCCTGCGGGTTTCTATCGGTTTCGACTCTTCCACCAGATTTAGAAGCTTCTGCCAAAGCCTTCTTAAACTCACCTTCAACCTCAGTGAGCTTGTTTTCAAGATCCCTCAACTCTGAAAGCATTCTATTCATCTGGTCTTCTGAAAGAGTTTTCTCAACTGAAAACTGTAAGATTCTACTGTAAGATTCCTCTAAACTGTTTTCAAGTTCTTCAAGCTTATACCTAGCTGAGGAAGAGTTCTTTCTTAAAGCTGGAAGACTTTTCGAAAGCTTATCGGCTTCAGAGTTTAAAGTTTCCAAGATTCTAACATCAACGTTCGCCCTGTCAAACAGATTTAAAAATCTGGAAATTAAGCTTAGAGAAGCTTCAGTTGCTGCACGTTCTTCTTCAATTGAGAGAAGCCTACTTAGGCTTTCTCTATATGATTCTTTAAGCTCTTTAAGTCTACTATTCTCATGGTCTATCAAATTCTTAAGTTTAGAAACTCTATCTTCAACCCTCTTAATTCTTAAAGCTAAACTCTCTATCCTAGATTTGAGGCTCTCCACGTTTTTCTCAGCCTTACATACTTGAGCCCATAGGAGCTCGTTTTTAAGAGATTCAAGAGTCTTCTGGAGTTTAAGCTTTTCAAGATAACGTCTATACTCTTCATCCCAATACTCCAAGTTTCTTTTAGCTTCATCGATAAGCTTATCTAACGTCTTCTCCTCCTCCATAATCTTCGTGAGTCTATCTCTAGCCTCGAGTACGTTTTTACGGTAACTACTTAAGCCAACGGCTTCCTCAAGCATAGATAGCTTCTCGTTAGGTGGAACGTATGCGAAAGATGCGACCATACCTTGATGCATTATGAGGAGCATATTATCTGGATTGATTCCAAAATTTTCAAGGATATCTACAACCTCAGCTTTTGAAACAGGCTTGTTATTCGCATAGAAACGGTATTCTCCATCGACTCTCAAAACTCTTGAAAGTCTAAAAACATCGGATTTCCAACTCGGTATAGGTCGTACGCCTCCCTTGGGGGAATTATCCAAGACAACTGTAACTCTAGCCGTATCCTTCCCTCTACGGATTAAATCACTAAGCCTCCTACCGCGCTCTGTATACGCTTGTCCAAGTGCAACAGATATTGCAAGGAGAATGCTGGATTTACCTGCTCCATTGGGACCGCATACTATGTTGAGTCCAGGTTTAAGCCTAACTCTACCATACTCGTAGCTCATGAAGTTTTCAAGTATAACCTCTTTGATTAGCAAATACGCCTCCTCCGATTAAAGGTTTTAAAGTCGATATAAGTCAAGGTAAAATTATCAACACCTATAAGCCTATCTCTTATAAACATTTAAATTTCAAGTAAACGTTTACGCTCTTTTTCTAAAAAAGATTATACCGTTGAATGCGGTACGTATCCAAACCCAGCCTCTATAAGCTTTGGAGCCTTTTCGTCTAGAGTTTTTCCGAGAATCTAACATAATTACCTTGACCTAGCTATTCTAATTTAGCTTCATAGAGCATCCTAGATCGATCTAGGTAAGTCCGACTTTAAGGGATATCAAAGCTGTTTCCGGGGCTCGGTAAAATTAAGAGCGTTAAACTTAATAAAAGAATCCTCGACCACCTTTGAATATTTTCCTTCTTTAGATACGTCCATCAACATTATACAGTTGAAATATTTTTTAACATGATGTACTCTATCCAAATGAATCTTGGGTTTGATTGCTAAGTGAAACTTAGCCACTTAGAAGGAAATACAATCCATTCTCGACGCGAGTAATCATAACTTAACCTTTTATGTTCTAGGCATTAGAACATGCATTCTAATCTCTAGTATTAAGTAGACGAAAACATACCGATACAGTTGATGTTTTTCATGTCTAGAATTAGAACCTTTAAACTTCAAACCAAAAAGGGATTTATCTTAGCGTTTTCATTTATCCTTATGCTCGGCATACCCCTGCTCCTAATACTACCTGGGATGAGCAATAATGCATCATCAAACAATCCGAACGTAAATATGCAAAATCACGCGGTTCTTAAAAAATTCTCATCCTATGAAGAGTTAAAAAACTTCTTAAATAAATGTATGAGTTCTCCATGGCTTCCAGTAGACGTAGAGAGATTTATTACGATCACAGCTACCGGAATTACAACAAAATCCACTACAAATATCGATTATTCGAAGACGAATATTCAGGTTGAGGGTGTCGATGAAGATGATGCTGTTAAAACAGATGGAGAGTACATATACTTAACCCTTGGAGGAAGAGTTTTAATAATTAAGGCTTATCCACCTAATGAAGCAAAGCTTTCAGCGGAAATCTCTGTAGAAGGTGTAGTTTCAGGTCTTTTCATAAATGACAAGAGGCTGATCATAATCTACAATGGAGTTTACTGTCTTGTGAAAAACACCTCTGAGAAAAAGAGTAAGGACATACTGTTCGTAGAACCAAGTTTGTCTGTACTCATCTACGATGTGAAAAACGCTGAAGCACCTATACTCGTCAGAAGTACTACTATAAGCGGGACGTACTTCAACTCTAGAATGATTGGAGACTACGTCTACGTATTGGCATCTTCCCCAATATATTTGATGGACGAAGAACATATTCTTCCAGAGATAGTCGATGGCAAGCACAGTATAAGAGTAGATCCAACATCGATCTATTACTCAAATACATCGGACTTCTACAAAGTTTTCACAGTTGTAGTTGCAATAAATGTCAAAGATCCAAGTGAACCCATCACATATGAGACCTTCTTATTTGGATATGCTAGTTGCATCTACGTATCCCTAAACAACATTTACGTTGCCGTACCGAGCCATTCTGAAAACGGTATAACAACCGAGATCCATAAAATTCACATAGAAGGTGGAAAAATAGAGTACGAGTTAAGCGGTTCAGTTCCAGGTTTAGTTTTAAATCAGTTTTCAATGGATGAATACGGCGGCTATTTTAGAATAGCCACCATGGCGAATCAACAAGTATTTAAAGGTTTATTTTCTACGATTACTTCAGGTGAAAGTGAGAATCCGATAGTGAGCAATGTCTACGTGTTAAACATGAGCTTAGCTATCGTCGGTGGGATTGAAGGGCTAGCGCCTGGTGAACGAATGTACTTGGCTAGATTCATAGGCAACAGATGCTATCTAGTAACTTTCAAGAAGGTTGATCCGTTATTTGTCATAGACCTCGGAGGCCTCGCCAATCCGAAAGTGCTTGGCAAGCTTAAGATACCCGGATACTCAGACTACCTCCACCCCTACGATGAGAACCATTTAATAGGTATAGGTAAGTGGACTGTTGAAACTGAAGAAGGCGACTTCACATGGTATCAAGGTGTGAAAATATCGCTTTTTGATGTAAGCGATGTTGAACATCCAAGGGGGATAGACAACATTATAATAGGTGATAGGGGAACAGACTCACCAGTTTTACATAATCATAAGGCTCTATTATTTGACAAAAAGCTTAATCTCCTAGCCATTCCATTTTATTGGCTGAGATAGATGAATCTAAATATCCTAATGGTGTCCCTCCGAACACCTACGGAGATTACGTCTGGCAGGGGCTTTACATCTTCAAAATAACTGAGAACGATATAAGCCTAAGAGGCAGAATTATACACATAGAGAGTTCAGATGACTTCCTTAAAAGTGGATACTGGTTCTACTCCGACTATGCGATTGAACGGGCGCTCTACATCGGTAACACTTTATACACGATTTCGAATAGAATGATAAAGATGAACGATTTAGAAAGTCTAGAGGAGATAGGTGTCTTAAAACTTCCGTAGACGCCACCACTTATTTCTCAGCTTAACCAATTATCTACATCATTTCGTAATTTGGAGACTTATTATAAAGCATAAATTGGGCCGGCTCTCCATGAATAAGTTTAAGTTTTGTTAATAAGACCTTTAACTGTAAAACTGCCTCTCTAGTTGTTTCCAATTTTAGTACTACTATTTTTTAAAAAAGTAATATTTATATTCGGCCTGGTAACTATTTACCAGGGTTTCTATGCATATACCTGACGGTTTCCTAGATCCCGCAGTAATCATACTCACCTATGTATTGCTAGTGATATATGGAGTCTTCGCATTTAAAAGAATTAGAAGGACTTTAAATACCGAGAATACGCCGCTAGTATCGGTTTTATCCGCCAGTATATTTGCCGCTCAAATGCTGAACTGGCCCATTCCCGGCGGAACAAGTCTCCATTTTGTTGGAGGCGCATTAGCCGGAGTAATGCTTGGTCCATGGCTTGGCTTTCTAACAATGTTTATAGTACTGATTGTTCAATGCTTAGTCTTCCACGATGGTGGAATAACTGCCCTCGGAGCAAACTCTCTAAACATGGCTATAATCGACGTATTAATTGGCTATGCAATTTATCGGCTTACAGTTAGGGTCTTTAAATCTAAAGACCCGTCTCGTATGCTAGCTGCTTTTCTCGGAGGCTGGCTGGGGATAACAATCGCTGGTTTAGCTTGCGGGCTTGAAATAGGGTATTCTCAGACTTTCCCTTACGGTGTATCTATAACCGTGCCGATTATGACTGGGTGGCATGCAGCGCTTGGTGTAATTGAAGGAACCATAACAGCTTTAACCATAGCCTATTTAAGGAAAAGAGCACCCCATATAATCTTTGCGGAGAGGTGAACCTTACGGGCTCTTCAAAAAAGCTATCCTATAAAAAGACCATGGCTTTAATCCTTATCCTAGTCTTCATCAGCCCCATCTTTGGGGTGCTATTAGCGGATATGGTCGGTTACCATGAGCCGCTAGACGTTGCTGCAGAAGCTTTAAATCTTCCAGATTTAACTGAATTGATAAACTGGACTCCACTTCTAGATTACAAAATTCCCGGATTGCCCGCCGAAGTCGGCTATATCATTGCGGGTTTAATCGGTGTTTTCATAATATTGAGTATAGGTCTCTTATTGGGTAAGATGGTAAGGAGAACTTGAACTCTAAAACTTTAACGTTCAGGTTTTTAGAGAATCTTGCGGAAGCATTTAGACAATTAAACAATGTTCCAAGTAATTTACCATTTAATCCCGCATTATCTGCACTTTCAGCTTTAATTCTAACTGGAGCAGCTGCGCTCAGTTACGACTTGAAAATTCCAATTATGATACTGTTTATAAGCATGGTTTTAATATCTGTTTTAAACTATTCATTTCTAAGCCCGTGGATTAAAACCATACTCTTCGCTTTAACATGGGCTTCTATAGTTTCAGCACCCCTCCCGTTTATAACAGCCGGAGAGGTTTTAGTTGAATTACCCATCTGGTTAACTACGTTAAAGGTTAGCTTTGAAGGAATATGTTTAGCCGCGTCCCTTATAACTAGGGTTACTGCTTCGGTGGCAATATTTACCGCTTTCATCATGGTCATGGGTTGGAGAGGAATAATAGCTGGTTTTGAAGAGTTACGTATGCCTAAAGAGCTTTCTTTCATGCTAAACCTATCGATCATAAGCATACCTATATTTTTAAGGGAAACTTTAAACATGCTCTTAGCTAGGGAAGCACGTATAATGAGAAAGATTAAGATTAGAAATGTTTGGAGGATGTTGGCGACAGTTATTGGAGAACTTATGCTGAGGGGATATGAGCGAGCTTGGAGGCTTGATAAGTCAATAAGGGCTAGAAGTTTTAGCAGACAAGAAAAATCTAAGGTTGTTCGCACTTCGATAAGGATTAGAGATGTAGCATTATTTTTACTCGCCTTAACGATTCTCCTATTAGGGGTCATAGGAAGGATGTGACGATGCTGTTAAAGTTGGAGAACATATATTTTAAGTATCCTGGAGAAGTTGAGGTCTTAAAGGGAGCAAACTTATTGGCAGATAGAGGTGAAATAGTAGCACTAATAGGTCCGGTTGGAAGCGGTAAAACTACGCTTCTGATGATCGCAGCCGGGCTTCTTGAGCCTGAAAGGGGAACAGTTTTCCTAGATGGAAAGCCTTTGAAAGATCAATTGCCGGAGGCCCGCGAGAGGATAGGTTTAGTATTTCAAAATCCTGATGATCAAATTTTCAATCCAACCGTTTATGATGAATTAGCCTTCGCCTTAAATCAGATATGTAACTCCGCTACGGAAGTCGATAGCATCGTTAGAAGAGTTGCAGATAGATTTAACATAACGCATTTGTTAAATAGGCCTCCCTATAGGCTGAGTATGGGTGAGAAGCGTATAGTAACACTAGCATCTATAATCATCTACAACCCAGACATTCTATTACTCGATGAACCGACCGCCAACGTGAGTTCAAGAATAGTAGAAATTATAAAAACTGTATTATTCGAGTTTAAACAGTCTAAGAAAGCCATAGTCGTGGCTTCACATGATGTGGAATTTATCGCCGAAGTATCCGACCGCGTATACGTCATAAATAATGGTGTTACAATTGGCGGCTTAGATTCTAAGACAGTATTATCCGATGAGAAAATACTTGCGATGGCTGATTTAAAGCCTACTCGTATAAATAAGATCTAATCCAAGTTTAAACTTCATGGGATTATTTCAACCGTATTGTTGAAAGATGGGTATAAAAGCTTACTTTGATCTATCAATCCATCTGCTACAAGCTTATCAACAAATGGCTTAACCTTCAGTATTCTCTCAACGAGATAGTTTGTAGCTTCACATACGTCTCTAAATCCTTCGATCCCCCAAAGTCTCTCGATATGTGCATATAAACATCTACCTCCGCATATTCGGAAAATGCGACAACTTATACAAGGCTCGCCTATAGCTACCCTACTTGGTAAGTCTTTAGGCGTTAAGCTATAGATATCCCCCAGCTTAGCCCACGGAGCATCTACAGCTATGGGGCAGGCTAATATAGTACCATTAGTTAAAATGGAGAAACTATTTACACCCGCACCGCATGGTGGATTTGGGCCGTTCGAGACAATCCTCTTCAGAATCCCCTGAAGAGGTGCTAATCCTAGTATTTTGCCTTCAGAGAGGTTTTTAATCCAAAGCTTCACTAAAGCATTTAAACCTGGTTTATAACTCTTATCAAGCCATTCTTTGAAATTCCTCCATCTAGGACTCCACACTACGTTGAGCTGCCAGTGTATATGGTCGAATAATTTTAAACTCATCAAATGGGTTACATCTCTATATATGTCACTTTGCTCCGTAATTGTCATTCTAGCTACGATATCTCCTTCAAATCCGATATCTCTAAGCCATTTTGCAGTTTTCAAAACCCTCTTGTAAACGCCTCTTCCCCTAAACGCATCTGTCAAATTTTCATCACCATCTATTGAAAGCAATATCGTGTTAAATCTTCTCCAATAAGCTGGCTCGAGTCTTTCAGGTAGAAGACCATTTGTTTGGATAATGTAGGATGCCTCCAAATTATCCATGAGTTTAACTATGAAACGCTCATTTAGCAGTGGCTCTCCACCATAAAATGCTACTACTGGATTAGAGTCTTGAGATAGAAAATCTACAAGTTGCTTAATCCTGTATTCAACCTTCCATGGGACGAGATGCTTAGGAAAACTGCCTCCGCAATAAGAACATTTTAGATTACAACGGCCAGTTGTGAAGACTATGTAAAGCATTCAAAGTTAAATTGTAAACATTTAAAGTTAAAGATTAACTGTTAGATATTCCCCTGCACTTTCAACTTCCCAATCATTTTTCTTACTCTGTGGTGAATATTTTCGTCCACAGTGTTGCATACAGCGTTAGCTGTTTTGTCCATTTATTCTTCGAAATGTCTCTAGTTTTAAGCCTATTCTTCAGTTCAAGCCAGCCTCTGACTATGCGCTTTAAAGTTATCTTTAAAAGCCTCCAGATGAAGCCCCCGATTTATCATCAAGCATAAACAAGCTAACATATTCCCATAGATCGCGTAACAGTTCCTCTTAAAAGATATGTTAAAACCTGTATGGATTTTGTATGGAAAATTGTATGGATGTTTGTATGGGTTTTTGTATGGATATTCGACCCCCCTCCCCTAGTTTTCACAATCATATTTTTATGACGTTTCTTCAGGTTATGCCCGTTTTTCAAAGCATCTTCACATTATCTTCGATAGAGTTTCCATATCATTGGCCATTGAATTAGTTTTCAGTTTAAACTATGAAACATTTAACTGTTATGAGTAGGTACTCGAGAATTGGCTCAAAATAATTGGGATATTGTTATGAAAAAATTAGATTACAGGTATTTCTCTGTCACTTCAGAGGCTATCTGCGCCCACTCCCACAAACGTTGAGGCTGGTATTTCACGGTGCTTATGTCTTTCATATGGATTTCTACTATACAGTTGAATTCCCTAGCTTTCTTCAACTTCTTCTCCATATCTTTTCGTACCATTTCGGGATCCCAGGTTGAAGCGGCTAGCACAGCTGGGTTTGGCTTCCAAGCGAATACAAACTCGTCTCGAACGTTTTCAACGGCTTTATCGAAGTCTATAAATGGACTCATTGAAATTTTACGCAATCGAGGGATATTCCTTCTTAAAACCTCAACCTTATGATGCAGTGGCTCACAACAACCGTAGTAGTTAAGCCCCCATTTTTCATACCAGCGTCTCTCATGTTTTAGTGCAAATTCCTCATGCATAGCCGGGGATGTTGCTGCAAAAACTTGAGCAGCACCAACCCCCCAAAGCTTCATCGGGTGATCTCTTAAAAGGCCAAGCTTTTCATACTGGTCTAGTCTATGTAGCCAAGCGTCAACAATTCTATCGATGAGCTTATGTACATAATCTGGTCTACGGTACATGTCGATTAAGACCTCCTTCACACCCGTCCATTGTACAAGCTCATCCCAGGGTGCAAACCAGAATGAGGAGATGCCGCGTTTTTCAACTGGTATTATACCGTCGAATATATCGCATAGTATCTGGTATTCTCTCTCAGCTCTCTCATAGTCGAAAGTTACCTTCGGCATTTTAATCTTCTCAATATCTTCTTCGCTTTTAATTTGTATGTGAAAGCGGTGGGAGACTACAGGATTTCTCTCATCAGTCTTTAAAACATCCTCCTGTACATATAGCCCAAAACCAGTATCGTGGATATAGTCCTGTAGAGGTTGCACAATTACGGGATCTAAACCCGGGTATTCGAATCTAGGGTCTTCCACTGGTACGCCGAGCTTATGATTCCACTTGTAAATTATACGTCTAAGCCTCTCCTCATACCTACGGCATAGGGGGTGTTTCGTCTTCAGAGCAAGCTCGCCGTAAACGTCCATCTCATGCCAAGGTATCTCATAAATGTATACTATCGGCTTAACCATTTCTAAATTGTTTATCCTCTTCTGCCGCTCCTTATACTCCTCATTAATGGGTGATGTAGCGATTTCAACTATCCGTCTCCCAAGTTCCCGTAAAATTTCTTTATCGCTACTTGGAATTTCTCTAAAGCTATCTTTATAACCCATTATAATCCCCTACAACCTTCTACATTGATGCTTCCAATTTTAAGTTTTCCCTAAAATTTTCTCATACTACCGTCGTGAGAATTATCAGGCTCGGCGGATATGCAATCTAAATACTTCGGTAATTGATACGTCAAGCTGAGTAAGAGGTATTTTCAGAGTGCTGGTGAGCTCAGCTTTAAGTATTTCTTCCATTTAAGCGTAATTCCTATAGACTGTTAGAAGGTTGCTTGTAGAGAGAAGGTTTAAATTTAGGTTAAACCTAATTTAGGTTGTGTCTAAATCTAGACGGAAGTCCACTTCAAACGCGTTGACCGAAAGGGAAGTAGAATATCTTAAGACTGTTTTTAGACTTCTCTCCGGGAGGGAGACTGTTGGAAGTCTTGAAGTAGCTGAAGCTATGGGTGTTTCATGTGCAACTGCAAGTGAGACGCTTAAGAAGCTTTACGATAAGGGTATGCTTAAAAGAGAGCCTTGGAAGGGGGTAAGTCTTTCAAAAGCAGGAATTGAAAAAGTTAATAGGGTAATTAGAAACCATAGGGTTTTCGAAACATACGCTTACAGGTTTCTCTCAATTAGGTTGGAGGATGCATGTAAATGCGCACGTAAGGTTGAATTATATCTTCCAGAGGAAGTTGTGGACTCCATGTGTAGTATCATGGGGCATCCTGAAAAGTGTCCGCATAATGAAGATATTCCAAGAGGGGAAGGTTGTTGTATAAAAAAGCGGCAATTATAATCGCGGTCAGCCTTTTATTGGGTTTAACCCTTCCTACACATTCAGCTCCACAGAAGCACGGGGTTAAGGTAGTCGTTACACTTAGCATCCTCCAAACTATAGTATCCCCAATCGTAGGAGACGTAGGCGAAGTATATTCTATTGTTTCAGGAGATGTTGAACCTCATAGTTTTACTCTAACGCCCAGTACTATCCAAGAGGCTTTAAATTCTGATTTAATAGTCATAACTGGACATATGGATTGGGAGATGGAGCTTATTGAGAGGGTTTCAGAAGAGAAGGGTGTTCAACCTAGCTTAATATCTCTGAACTTGCTAAATTTAACTGGTATTAAGATACTTGAAATTGAAGGCGTGAAGAATATTCATGGATTCTGGCTTCTACCAGATAATGCGATCGTTATAGCTAGAGCGTTGAGAGATAAACTTTCAACGCTTAAACCAGAATTCTCTGAAAAGTTTTCACAAAACTACCTACTTTTCGAAAGAGAGGTTTTAAATCTTAAAACAGTATTAGTCGAGCTTTCGGAGAAATATAACTGTCTCGGGAAGATGGTTGTAGTAGGTTTTTATGCCGAGCAGTACGTCGCTGAGGCTTTAGGTCTGAAGGTAGATGTGTCTCTCATAGGTGAGGGGGAGACAATACGCCCCGATTCTCTGACGAAAATTTACAATGGCCTTAAGTCTGGAGACTATGTCTGCATCGTGGTCTCTGATACCGCCCTTCTAATGAGTGGTGTTCAAACAGCGCTTAGAGAAGTTTCTGAGGAAACTGGCTGTTCAATAGCATACGTCTTCACGGTCTCATCCAATGGCTTAGATCGGTATGATAATCTCATGTACTACAACGCCGGGCAGGTTTACAGTGCACTACTCTCCAACCGTAAATCTCCCTCAAACGGGCTCAACGTGTATCTTTTAACAACAATACTAGCACTGCTCATAATAGCTTTCGAAACTATTCTACTCATCAGAGGAGGTTTGAAAGCACGAACAACCCAGTAGTATCCGTGAAGAATGTTTCAGTAAAATTAGGGGAGCGTATAGTGCTAGATGATATAAGTTTTGAAATTGAGAAACCTTCACTCGTATTAGTTGTTGGACCAAACGGCGCTGGGAAAACAACGCTAATAAAACTACTGCTCGGAATGGTTAAGCCGTTTAAAGGGTTTGTGAAGGTTCTTGGTTTAAATCCTTTCACTGAAGGTTTAAAGCTTAGAAGTCTCATCGGCTATGTTCCCCAGAAGGATAAAGTATCATATGAAGTCCCGCTTAAAGTGGGTGAAGTTGCCTTAATGGGGATACTTTTAAGGAAAGGTTTCCCCAGAATTCCACAAAAGGAGGACATTAAAGCTGCTAGAAAGGCTTTAGAATACCTTGGTATGGAGGATTACTGGGATTCACCATTCAACGAGTTAAGTGGAGGACAGCAGAAGAGGGTCTTAATAGCTAGAGCATTAGCATCCAACCCTATCATCCTATTCCTAGATGAGGTATTCGCGGGTTTAGATGTTGAAAGTCAGGAGAGGTTACTCAACGTTTTGAGAATGCTTAAGGAGAATGGGAGAACAATAATGGTTATAGAACATGAATTAGACCCGATAATAAGTTTAACAGATAGGATTCTAGTTTTAAACAAAACGATATGCGTATATGGAGACCCAGTCGATGTTTTAAACGAGGATAAGTTGAAAACCGTCTATCCATATGTTAAAGCGGTTGAAAGAGAGGGTAGACGTATGCTGATCTTAGGTGATAGACATGCTTGACCCGTTTATTCTAAGAGCGGTGATCGGAGTTATATTTGCATCCTTCTCAGCAATAGTTTCGACTTTAATGCTTCTAAGGGGGGCACTATACATAACACCTGAAGTTTCACATGCCGCTTTAGGAGGTGCAGCGGTGGGTGTTCTATTTCAAACACTTTTCCCTTGGTTTGCAGATCCATTCCCCCTTGTAATACTATTCTGTATAGCAACATCCGTGTTCATATCACGTATGGGGAGAAGTGGGCCTCAGACCCTAGGCGTTATGTTGAGTGTTTCACTAGCCGTAAGTGTAATGCTTTATGCGGTTATAAGGAGTTACCTCCCAGTAGATAGAAGGATAATAGTAGACGGTTACTTGGTGAGCGACCTCTTACTCCTCTCAAACTTAGACGTATTAAGCCTAGCAATTGCCTCAACCTTAACATTAATATTGGCAGCACTGTTCTACAGAGAATTCCTATACATTTGCTTCGACGTAGAGACGGCTGAAGCACTTGGGCTTAAGGTTGGATTATATGATTCTCTGCTCTTCGCTATTTCAGCTATAACAGTCGCCGTGATTGCTAAAACCATAGGTGTCCTACTATCCGTCACACTTCTCATAATTCCAGCAGCTACTTCACGATTTTTAACATACTCCATAAGTAGAATGTTCATTATATCCTTATTAATAGCGCTTTCCTCAGGGCTTGGAGGAATTGCTTTATCGCTCTACTTCAACATCCCTACGAGTGGTGCAATAGCGTTGATATCTACAATATTCTTCACGATAACCTATCTTGTCAAAGGTAGAAGACAATAGCCGTAGTTGGTTCGATGGTAGAAAATCTTAAGTGTTAAGCCGTATAGTTGGCAAACAGGGGAGCGTATAGTTGAAATTTTTCGATTGTAATATGTGTTTCGGTAGACCCATGATTAAACCGATTAGATATGCTGAAACGGCTAAAGGTCTTTTGAAGGAGATGGATTTCTACGGTATTGATGAAGCCTTAGTCTTCCACTCAAGGCAACGCGACGACTCACCAGTCGTTGGAAATAAAATACTGATGAACGAGATCAAGGAGATTGAAAGGCTTTACGGAACCTTTGCAATACTTCCACCTCAAACTGGAGAAATAGGTTCTTTTGAAGACCTCCTCGATGATATGAGGCTTGGCAACATAAAAGCCTTCAGAGCTTTTCCCTCAGAACATAAATTTTTAATGACTAAAACTGCTTTAAAACCTCTCTACGACCTCATGGTTGAGAGGAATATTCCATTATTCATCTCAATAAACGAGTCATGTGGAGGCATATCCGGCTGGTATTTGATCGAGAGAATTATGTCCGACGCTCCAAGCCTTACGCTTATAGTCACAGAGCATGGAAGTTGGGGGCAAGATAGATTTTTCAGGCCTCTAATTGAGAAATATGAAAACCTGTACCTCGATATATCGAGATATGAACTAGATGGAGGTATAAGCAACTTCTGCGCCAAATACGGTGCTGAGAGACTACTCTTCGGCACTGGCTATCCTTGGTGGAACCCTGGCGGCCCGATTCTAATGCTATCTCATGCAGATATAACATCTAAAGAGAAGGAGATGATAGCTTCAGGTAATCTCAAACGGATACTTGGGAGGGTGAGAATTTGATAGATTCTCAAATCGTTAAAGAGTTTATGGAGAATGGGAGGAGTAAGTCTTGCCCTGTAATCGATATGCATACGCATCTTGGACCCTACCAAGGCATATACTTTCCAAACCCCTCACCCGAGGATATGATACGTACCATGGATAGATGTGGGGTTAAAATGGCCGTCTCAAGCTCCCATGCGTCTCTAATAGATAGTAGAGAAAACGTTAAAATGATCGACGTGGTGAATAGGTACCCAGATAGGTTTAGAGCATACTGGGTTATAAATCCAAACTATCCTGAAGAATTAGAAGATGAAATAAAGCGTTTTTCTGAAGCTGAAGGTTTTGTGGGGTTTAAGTTTCTATCAGACTACCATAGGCATCCAGTAACAAGCCCAAGGTATGAACCCGCATTAGAATACGCCAACGAACATAAGCTACTGGTTTTACTCCATACCTGGGGCTATAGCCCCTACGATTCGCCAACATTGGTTGAAAAGATCGCTGTCAGATACCCGAACGTCACATTCCTGATGGGGCACTCCGGCTATGGGGAGTGGGAGAAGGCCATTCAAGTCGCACGGAATAATCCAAACGTCTATCTCGAGTTAACAGCGGCCTACGCGGTTAACGGAGTAATTGAATGGATGGTTAGGGAGACTGGGTCTGAGAAAATAGTATTTGGCACAGATCTACCATGGTTTGACCCACATTATGGAATCGGTTGTGTAACCTTCTCCAGAATAACCGATGAAGACCGTCATAACATCTTGCATAGGAATGCGGAGCGATTGCTTCAACCATTTCTACGATGCTAATCTTCCAATAATTAGAACAGAAGAACAATACGTCTTTAAGTAAGAACTCTACTATAGGATTTGGCGATATACATGGTTAAATACGCTGTTGGAATTATAGGTTGTGGTGGTATAGCTTCAAGTCACGTTCAAGGTTGGCTTGATACAGGTCGTGCTGAAATAGTCGCGGTTGCAGATATAGATTTAGCTAAGGCTGAGGCTTTAGCTGGTAAATTTGGCGTGAAGAGGTTTTACGGAGATTATGTGGAGATGTTGAAGAGGGAGAGTTTAGACTTTGTGAGCATTTGTACTTGGGCTCAAACTCACGCTGAAGTAACCGTTAAAGCGGCTGAAGCATCTGTTAAAGGAATCCTATGTGAAAAGCCTATGGCTGTAAGCCTAGGCGAAGCCAATATGATGGTTGAAATCTGTGATAAGCATGGCGTTAAATTAGCCATTAGACATCAGCGTAGATTCCATCCAATCCACATATCTGTTAAAAACTTCATCTCAGAAGGGAAGATCGGTAGACCTCTACTGGCCCATGGAAGGAGGGAGGATGGACTTCTAAACAACGGCTCCCATATGATAAATACGGTTAGATTTTGGCTTGGAGATCCTGAACCAGACTGGGTTATAGGGCAAGTCGAGCGTAAAACGGATAGGTATGAGAGGGGTATACCTATAGAAGACCTATGTATAGGCTTAGTATCCTTCAAAGATGGAGCTAAGCTTTTAATAGAAATGGACACACCCATCACGCATAAGTTAGAATGGTTCCATGTAGTATTAGAGTGTACAGATGGACTGCTTATAGTTACGGATGAAGAAGCTAAAGTTTTATCATCCAATGGGTGGAGTAAACTCAAGCCTGTAGAAGATAAAACCACCGAGTTTTCTCAGCTGATAGATTGGGTTGAAGGGAAAGTCAGCATGCATAGGAGTAGTGGCTACCAATCTAGAATAGACATGGAAATAATGATGGCGATTTACCAATCAAGCCGTTCGAGAAGCCTCATACGTATGCCTCTTAAAATATTGGAAAACCCACTATTCACGATGATAAAGAGCGGTGAGCTACCAGTTGAAAAACCCGGAAAATACGATATCAGGCTCCCCAAGGAATTATGGGGTCTTCTAAAAATACCATAGAGGTATGGGCCCGGAGGGATTCGAACCCCCGACCAACAGGTTATGAGCCTGTCGCTCTACCTGGCTGAGCTACGGGCCCTTCAAAATTTGAAGAAGACATTTCTTTTATTTATTGTTTTCTAATACACGTCTATGAGGGTTCATAGCATTACCTGATGATTTCGAAACACATGTCCAGCACTTTAGCTGAATACGTGAAGTAATCTTCCAAAGTCTAAACCTCTTCTAGAAACCGTAGAGTAAAGCTTGTTGATCATTAAGTGAGCGCTCAAGTAAAACCGTTTTAGTTTAAAAGGCACCGCCTTTAAATTTAAAGTCGAGCTTTCCCTATGGAAAATCAACGGCCTGCAGTTCTCCAACTAATGCTAGAGCTTAAATCTCACTTCGCCGATTAATCATTGAAATGTTCAATCTTAAAATTGAGAGAAGTAGCAAAGAGAGGAAATCTAGGATCGTACTAGCCTTAGATATACCTGAATTTTCCAGAGAAAGGCTTTATGAGAAAACGTTGTGGGTTATGATGGAGACTTCCGAAAATGTCTGCGCTTTCAAAATAGGAATACCGACGATACTGATTCTTGGATTGCAAGATGGCGTATCTAAATTAGTTGAGAAGGCTCATGAAATGGATATGCCCATTATAATGGATTGTAAATTGAGCGACGTCGGACATGTCAATAGAACTATGGCTAAACTTTACTTTGATGTTGGCTTTGATGCTCTAACGGTGAATCCACTTGTAGGTTTTAAAGATGGCTTAGATTTAGTCTTAGAAGATGCGAAGAAGAGAGGTAGGGGAATACTGCCATTAATCTACATGAGTCATGCGGGGGCTGAAGAGACATTTGGGCAGCTCGTATTAGAGAGGGATGGAGTATTCAGGAAGCAGTATCTAATACTGGCTGAGAAGGCTAAAAACTGGGGAGTTGATGGTTTAATCGTAGGTGCTACTAGACCAAGTGTAATACGTGAAGTGCGTGAAACAGTTGGGCCAAACATGTCAATATTCTCACCTGGTGTGGTTTTTCAAGGAGGCTCTCCTGAAGACGCTTTAAACGCAGGTGCTACATATCTTATAGTTGGTAGAGCAATATGTTTAAGTGAAAACCCTTGGAGTGAATCTTTAAAGTTTAAGGAGATGTCATCTCATGGCCTATAGTCTAAAATTTACGTACTTCTGTTGCTATTCAAAGCTCTCCTATAGCTTCCACCGCCCCTGTCCCAAAGTTCTCTTCTAACAAGGTCTCTTACAGCCGCTCTTATAACGGAACTCCTATTTGGGTATAATCCTATTCTTACTAGTTCATCCATATCTTCTAGGAGAGCCTCCGGTATTTTAACTGTTACAAGCTTCATGCGTTTCTTTAGAAAGAAGAGTACACTAATCAAGATTTTTACAGTCGTCTTTTGAAAGCTTCCAACCTTCTTAAAATATTATTAACTCATCTCGTGAAATATCCCGATTTTGCCTGATATTTCTGAGGCTGATAAGCTGGCTGAATGTTTAAAAAACATCATGGCTTAATCCGTCCTCTAGATAGGAGAGATTTATATTTCTCTGTAAACCCGACGATGGACTATGCGGTCTACAGAATTTTTTCAAAGTAAAAGTAAAACTGAAAAGCTTATTAGTAAAGCGGTTAATCTAAATTTAACGTGGGTGGGGTTAAGAAAAAATCTATTTCTCAAATGGCTAAAGCTCAAACGGTGAAGGAGAAAAAGGAAAAAGAGACTAAAAAAGAGAAAGTTAAGGTGACAGATGTTTCTACCAAGGGGCTATTCATAAATATGGATGGCGACAGGCTGGTTAAGGAAGTTTCAACTATGAAGGTGATAACGCCTTTTGAAGTAGCTTCAAAGTTTAAAGTGAAGATAAGCGTAGCTAAAGATATTCTTGAAGAACTTTGGAAGAAGGGCTATATTACGCCAGTTTCTGGAAATAACCGTATACGAGTATTCAAGTTTATCGGAGGCTAAATGAGTTTAAGCCTAACTCTTACGCCTGAAGGTATTTCTGCTAGTGGCTTTTCCATCTCTATAATAGTCCCTATCCTATTGATGGGTGATTTTAAACTAGTTTTTTCATAGAATAGGCAAATGGCTTTAGCTAGAGGCCAATACCCTATCCATCCCTGTTCACAGGTAAACCTCGGTTTCTCAGGTCTCAGTCCTATTCCTGTTATAAAATAGACCCATCCTTTTGAAGCCTCCACTCTACCGTCTAGCGGTAAACTTGATATTAGACGACTGACTGTAATAGGCGCATATATCCTTGAGAGTTCACCGTAAATTCTAACCCCTCCTTCAAACTCGAAAAGTACTTTATACGTTGTCTCCTTCACACATAAATTTATAACCACTTCTCTGTATAAAGGATTTTTAGGTGCATATCTCTTGATGGCTGGAGATAAGGATGTTGAGAGGGAGTATAAGAGGCTCTTAAAGGAGAGGGATAGGCTCGTTGATGAATTGCGGAAGCTTAAAAAACGTTATGAAACTGGCGAGCTTGACGATGAAACCTACAATAGAAACCGTTATGATATAGAGCGTCAAATAGTGGAAGTTATGGATAGGATCGCACAGCTTAAATTTCTGCTTGGAATCACCGACTAAGGAGGCTTACTTGAAGCTTTGAACGGATTATTCTGGCCTATAATATGGTGGTCGGTCGTGGCATGTTCCCTAGCGATTAGCCATTACGCTGTCACATATAGGGGAGGTAAAGCTAAGAAGATTAAACTGTTAAGGTTTTCCTCAGGTTTCTTCATAGCATCCTTCATAACGTATCTTATATGGCTTCTCCTATATAAAACGGGCTACGTGCTTTTCGACTACAGCCCTTTAGCGGGATTTGCGTTAACAGCAGTGTATCCATGGATTATGGCTTTAAGAGAATTTAAGAAGGAGGAATGACGCATTCGCAAGTTTAACGCGCGATCTTTCATTGTAGTGGATTTACCGTTTTATTTAAGGTGAGAAATGGATAGGTGGTTCAAGGAAAGTTGCTCAGAGTGTGTAAATGAATGGTTAGAGATTAGTAAGATTTATATGAACCTTTATAGCGTTTCCATATCGCTTTTAAACAAGTTGCTTTAATGGTAAACCTAAGGGGGTATTCACAGGACGGTTGTTGAGAAGAGTAAGGAAGGTTTTGAAAAACCTTCCAAGAAAATTTCAATAGGCCCTCCTAGGTTAACTAAGTATGAGAAGGCTAGAATTGTGGGAGCTAGAGCTCTTCAGATATCTATGGGAGCTCCAATTCTCGTAAAGCTTCCGGAGAATATTAAAGACCCTGTGGAAATAGCTCTCTACGAGCTGGAGAAAGGTGTACTGCCCATAACGGTTCGTAGAAGGCTTCCCGATGGAACCTACCAGGATATCCCGCTGAAATGGCTCTTAGAGAAATCCGAGTGAGTATTATGGACTACAGAGATCTTAAAGCTTTAAAAACATCTATGCTAACCTTAGCGTCATTGTCGGTTCTTCTAATCGTTATTAGAATAGCCGGTTATCGTCTATTCGATGAATCATTTGAGCTTTTCTGCATACACATACCATCCCTTGCCTCTATAATTTTATATACCCTTCTTAGATATCTTCGGTTGAAGCTTGAAGCTTAAAGATAGAATTAAAGCGTTAGACCCCTCGGTTAAGCTTATCATATTGGCCGTTCTAATATTCCTCAGCGTCTTCTCGTTATGGACTTTAGCTAAGTACATCCTACTTACGGAGAATCCTATTGTCTACGTAGCATCTGGTAGCATGTATCCTACGTTAAAAGTAGGCGATTTACTCTTTGTCAGGGGGGTTAAACCCGAAGAGTTGAAAAAAGGGGATATAATAGTATTTGTAAAACCCATTGGAAACGGCGAGTACATAGTCCATAGAATTATTGACATAAAAGAAGTCGACGGTAGAATTCTAGTAACAACGAAAGGCGATAACAACCCATCATCTTGGTATTGGGAAAAAGACTTCGATTCAAGATATGTGGTGGGAAAGGTATTCTTCTGGGTTAGATTCATAGGATTCATACCGATGATTTTCCAAGAGGTGTGGGTTAGATGGAGCATTATAACGATCTTAGTGATACTTATAGCATACGATATCCTTTCCGACATCTTCATGAAACGTAAAAATCTAAAGCATCATAAATGATCCTTGATAAAGTATGGTGATTCTGAAGTTTCACGGTCATTCAAGACTTCAAGAAGCCTTTCTCCTTTCAAAGTTTTAACATAAATTGTGGCAATTCTTCCGTCAATTATATTTTTGAATTCTTCAACGATGTTGTATTGTAGCAAGCTTTATGATGGAAATGTTCCATTAATCGTTGTCAGTGGAATATTCCTGAACGCACTTTCTTTTCGATTGTTTTCTATGTATTGAAAGACTTAACAATGCGAGGTAATACACTGCTCCGAATACTCCCATCCAGAAGCATAAGCTGTAGACTTCTAGCATTATTGATGGATTATAGAAGGGGTTTGTGGCAATCGGATAAAGTGGTTTCATATCATCATAGAGAGGAGCGTCCAGTAGAACGTGAAGCTCTGTTCCAGAAACGCCTGCAATAATAAATGACCTGAGGCTTAAATCATCATCTACCTCCAATAGAAATATTTTGTAAAGTGAATTTAGAAACCTTTCAAGAAAGTGCATAATGTAACCGAAGGCTAAACCCATTGGTAAAGCCAACAAGAAAGTATGCAAGTATCCGTGTAGGGGATGTCTCAACTCGAGGGAGAAAACTAAAAGGGGTTCCACATCAACGATAACATTTGCCAAAATAAACGTTGGAGCGTGAAGACGCCTCCTTACTGGTAAACCTAAACCCAAGCCTACGCCAAAATGAAAAAGGGTAAAAGGCATAATCTAGTAATCAAAAATATAAAGTTGGCAAGTTAAAAATATTTTCCCGATATTAAACGATCTCAAAAAAAGGAAGATGAACGTAAATAGCCATCCTTAATGGCTTCAGTTTTCCCTGTTATGGCTTAGGCATATTGTACAAACAAAAGATGTGAAAAAGAAATCCACCACTTAATTTTGATGCGGGGGGTGGGATTTGAACCCACGAAGGGCTACCCCACAGGGTCCTGAGCCCTGCGCCTTAGACCAGACTTGGCTACCCCCGCCTATCTTAAGGAAATTGTAGTTCCCCTGTATAGGTTTGTAAATAGGGTTTAAATAACTCTTGCTTTCTTTTTTCTAGCAGTCATGGCTAAGATTAGAGAAAAGTATAGTTCAGTTGAGCTTTACAGGCTTAGGAAGACGCTTAAAATGCTCGCTTCGAAGGAAGGGCGGGGTACTGAGTTAGTTTCACTTTACGTTCCGTCCGGTAGACCTATATCAGACGTCATGAATAATCTTAGACAAGAGTATAGTACTGCTATGAATATAAAATCCGATAGAACTCGTAAAAATGTTCAGTCGGCTTTGGAAAAAGTTATGCAGAGGCTTAGACTGTTTAAGCAGACCCCTCCAAATGGGTTGATAATTTTCTGTGGGGCAATCCCTCAAGATGGTCCTGGTTCTGAGAAGATGGAGACTTACGTTATAATCCCCCCAGAGCCTATAGACATATATTACTATGGTTGCGGTTCAAAATTCTACGTTGAGCCTCTCCTAGAAATGCTTAGGGAGAAGGAGGTTTATGGGGTAATTCTCATAGACTCTAGTAGAGCAACATTTGCAACTTTAACTGGTAATCGTCTTGAGGTTCTTCAAGAAATAACCTCTGGAATACCGGGTAAACATAGAGCTGGCGGTCAATCAGCTAGGAGATTTGAAAGACTTAGAGAGATGGAGCTCAACGACTTTTTTAGAAGAGCCGGTAAGCATGCAGACTCACTATTCTTAAACATGGACGGTCTAAAGGGTATAATAGTGGGTGGTCCAGGTCCTACCAAGAGAGACTTCTTAGAAGGGGATTACATGAATTACATGCTTAAGAAAAAGGTGATAGCTGTAGTAGATACAGCTTACGCAGACGAATCGGGTTTAAGAGATGTAATCGATAGGGTTTCAGATGTTTTGAAAGAAGTTAGAAGAATTGAGGAGAAGAAGCTTGTTCAAAGTTTCTTAGATCAAGTTTCCAAAGACACTGGTTTAGCGGTTTACGGTGAAAAGGAAGTTAAACGTCATCTTGAGAAGGGTACGGTTGAAGTATTGTTGCTTTCAGAGGACCTTCAAACTCAGAGGGTTCAAATTGAGTGCTCAAACTGTGGATACTCTGAATGGATTACAGTACAATTGACAGATATGCCTATGCTGGAAAATGAGCTTGCTACACGTAAATGTTCAAACTGCGGTCTTCAAGCATTTAGGATAAAAGATCGGAAGGATCTAATAGATGAGCTTATAGATATGGCTGAAAATCTGGGAGTTAAAGTCGAAGTGATATCTTCGAAAACAGAAGAGGGAGAAATGCTTCTAAAAAGCTTCGGAGGAGTTGCAGCGATTCTTAAATACCACCAGTAGTTAGATTGAGCTTAAAGCAAGTCTTCTTCTAATTCTCTTGTAGAAATTCGGCTCAAATCTTATGAATTTAACAGTACGTTTCCCCCTCCTTATAATGATATCAAACGGTGGTTTAAACCGGCTCATAAACTGTCCATCTATTAAAACCACAATATTATCTCCCGTAGCTACGCTTATTCTAATTTCAGATTCTTCTGGGAGAACATAGGGTTTAAAGTTTGTTGAAAGTGGACACACCGGAACTACCATAATGGCTTTAACTCTACTATCCACTAGACATCCTCCAGCGCTTAGAGAATATCCAGTAGCACCGGTTGTTGTAGATACTATAATTGCGTCAACTCTATCTCTAGCTATAAACCATCCATCGACGTAAACTTCTGCGTCGATTGTTTTGAGAGGTAGCTCAGCACCCACCATGATTTCATTCAATGCTTCAGGAAGATCCTTATCGTTTGCGAGTGTAAAACACTCATCAATCATAAAATCTCCAGAAATAAACCGGTTTAACGCCTCAGGCACTTCTTCTTTCTCAACTTCTGCGAGAAATCCAACCCTCCCCAGCCTTACAGTCAGTAGAGGTATATCCCGTTTCAAACCGTGTACTGCTCTAAGAATCGTTCCGTCTCCACCAACTACGACTGCGAAATCGCCATCTAATTCATTTATGGGTTTTCCATGGAATCCAAGCTTGGAAGCCGCATCCTCTTCAACTTCAACGCTTAAACCTAACTCCAAAAGCCTCAGCCTAATTTCATTTGCTAGTTTCAGTGCTTCAGAAGTATCAGACCTACAGATAAGTACCGCTCTCTTAAGCATTCTACTCATCATATAGTTTCCACTTTCTTAGTCTTAAATAAAACTCTATATACATATCCCTAGTTGAAGGTACAACCATTTTAAGAGGTAGCCGTCATTTTAAAAGCTACAGTGAAAGCGGCTTCAACAGCAACCCAGTGGTTTTCTCCAAAAACTATCACTATGCAAGATTCATCCTCTGGTTTGAACGTATCCATAATAGCCTTATACCAGTTAGGGGCTTCAACTTCGAGGTTTCCATAGACTCCAGGCATTTTGTAAACACCATCACTATAAGTTATTGTAATGGCTCCTAAGGCACCGGCTCTAATAGCTTGATCCCTCTCCTTTAAACCTGACGTCACTTTAGCAGTTGTACCGCTTATTAGAATAGCTACTGAACTTGGACCTATGTTAAGTTCTTCGTGCGGAAAGTCCTTTATACCCTTAATGTGCATCTTCTCAAGTCTTCTTTGAAGCTCTAGAATCCCCTTAGATGTTACCTTAACGCCAGCTCTATCTACACTTACGTAACCCTGCTCTTCCAATCTGCTGATCATGCCTCTAACTACTCCCTCCGTAACCCTTAGTATTTTCGACAACGTCTTCCTACCTAATGGTTCAAAATGTCTTAAAGCGTATAGAAGCAAAGTTTCCTTAAGCCATCTTCCATTATCCAAGTTTCACACTACTATAATATAACATGTTCTAGAGGATAAAAAAATTGAAGCCTCTTATTGAGAGAAGATTTTTAAAAAAAGAGTTAAATCAATAACTCTTCCCCACCAGTGAATATTCTAGTTAAAGCAGCCGATAGTTCTGTAAGTCCTAAACCCGTCTTAGATGATACTGGTATCAGCGCGGATACTGAGCACAAATCTTTAAGCGACAATCTAAGCCGTCTCGTGAAAATGTATCGTTCACCCGTCAATCGGCTTTCGATAGCATTCTCTAGAGCCTCTTCATCCTCATACCAAGAAATCATTTCCTCTATCACTTCATCAGATACTAGGTCACTCTTAGATATTACGTGGATTTGAGGCAGAAGAAACCTAGAGTAGATTGCAGCTGATAAAAACATGTTTGACATGTAGTTGAACGGATCGCTTGAGAATGTAGATTCAAAGAGATATACTATGACTTTAATACCGTCTGTAAGGGTTGAAGCTATTAAGGGACCGCTTGCTCTGAATGCGAAGAGTTCAAGCTGTCCCGGCGTATCAACTATTAGGTAATCTACCTTTAAATCTTCCACGTCTCTTCTCAACTCATCTATATGAGCCGCTATCATATCTGCTGCGAGTATTAAGGCTCCGTTGGGTCCAAGCCTATACCTCTCCATAATGTCATATACGTCCACGTAATCCCTAACATCCATATCTGGAATGTAAGGTAGATCTATGACGCCGGGGTCTAAATTTAGGGAAGCCACGCTCTGATCTTTGGCTTTTAAGAAGTCCACTAAGGCTTGTGTTAGATGGGATTTCCCCGAACCAGCTGTTCCCAATATATACACCGTGTACAGAACAAACCCCCTCTGAGAGACCTTATAGCATAAATAAAATTTTAAATTCAACTTGTTAAAGATTTTACATTTAAGGGGTGTTTACAATTTAGGAATAACCTAAAAGAAGCGGAAAGGGATGAAGGTAATGTAGAGTACAAACTCGTTCTTTTAAAAGATGATCAGAAAACAATCGAACATTTGGCTACTCAAATGCGTTATAGGCTTAATGAAGGTGGGGGAGAAGCCTTCTATGAAATAGGTGTTTCAGATGACGGAGACCCCGTGGGGCTTGATGATAAAGAACTTGAAGTATCTTTAAACGTTTTAGAGAAAGCTGCCAAGCTGATTGGAGCTAAATGTAGGCTTCTAAGAGTTGGAACTGGTAGATTGGGTAAAATAGCTGAAGTCCATATAAGAGTTTCTAGAGAAGGTAGCCTTCCAATTCTCTTAGAGATTCCGGTAATTGGAAATGTTGATGCTGGTAAGTCTAGTTTAGTTGGAGTTCTAACGACAGGTGAACTGGATAACGGTAGAGGTTTAGCTATGAGTAAAGTAGCCAGATACCTACATGAAGTCAAAACTGGTAGAACATCTTCAATATCTATCCATCCAATCGGGTTTTCAGAGGACGGTTACATAGTGAATCATAGTCTTACATCCCCCTTAGATGAATCACAGGTCTTTTTAAAAAGCTCAAAAATCATAAACCTCATAGATCTTGGAGGACATGAAAAATACCTGAGGACGACGCTTAAGGGTATAATGGGGAGAGCGCCCGATTATGCTCTACTAGTCGTGGGAGCTAACGCGGGTGTCGTAGGTACTACGAAGGAGCACTTAGGAATAGCTGTTGCTTTAAAGATCCCTATAATACTGGTGATTACTAAAATCGACATGGTGGATCGTGAGAGGATCGAATACGTCTTAGATGATTTGTTTAAGCTTTTGAAGATGCCGGGTGTAGATAAGATTCCAATAGTAGTTCGAGGAATGGACGACATATCTGTAGCTGTTAAAACGATACAATCTGGAAGAGTAACGCCAGTATTCCTTATTTCTAATAAGACTGGTGAGGGTTTAAACCTATTGAAGCTTTTCTTAAACCTTCTTCCTCCGAGGATGAAGTGGGAAGAGAAGTTGAATGAGCCGTTTATGATGTACGTGGATGATAAATTCAACGTCAAAGGAGTCGGTGTTGTTGTAAGCGGTGTGGTTCTTCAAGGTAGCATAAGTATTGATGACTACGTTCAAATAGGTCCATTTGACGATGGGAGTTCTAGACTCGTGAGAATTAAATCCATACATCTACATAGAGTCCCAGTTCAAAGAGTTTTCCCAGGTCAAGACGTTTGTTTAGCTCTATCAAATATAGAGTATGGTGAAGTTTTAAAGGGTATGTGTCTACTCGATAAATCTGAGATCTTAAAACCCGTCAGAGTATTTGAAGCTAAGGTAACGATTCTCCATCATCCTACAACTATATGGAGAGGATATAACGCTGTGATACACATTCACACAATAAGACAGACGGCTGAACTCTTAGAGTCCAGTCGTGAACCATTAAGAACGGGTGTAACAGCATACGTGAAATTCTGCTTCAAGTATAGACCTGTTTATATCAGAACTGGAGACTGGTTTGTATTCAGAGAGGGTCGAACTAGGGGAATAGGTTTTGTAACGAATATTGTAAGCTAGTGCTATTCTTTAGCTGGTATTTCAATAACTTTACCGCCTCGTTCAACCACCCGTTTCTTGATCTCGGACACTGTAACGTCTATCAGCCTGAGACATTCTTCAAGGCTTTCATTCGATGTTGAAAGATGCAATTCTATGTAAGAAATCCCCTCCTCCCTCTTCGGATGAGATTTTATGTAGACTCTAGGATTTATACTAAGAACTTGATCTATTATAGGTGCTAAGTCGGACTCGTATATATTTTCAAGCCTTAAACTTTTCTCATAAAAGACGAGTTTAGACCGTTCACGGATAATTGGGCTTATATGTTCTTCGAATATAGCTTTCATCTCTTCGGGAACACCCGGTAAACATATTATAGTCACTCCACTAACCTCTAGCAGGACGCCTGGAGCGGTTCCAACAGGATTCTTTATGGGTTTAGCTTTCTCAGGTAGAGTCGCCATCTTAATTCTTGCAGGTGTAAGCTCGATTTTTTCTCCTCTAATCCTCCCTAAACTCTCATACTTCATTCTAACCATATCCAGCGCCTCCTTATTCACTTCAAGTCTTAAATTTAAGGCGTGTGCAACGCCCTCTAGAGTTTTATCATCAAACGTTGGCCCAAGCCCACCTACGGTTATTATGAAATCTGGTTTTCTAGCTAAACAGTCTCTTATCGTTGACGATATTTCGTTAACATTATCCTCTATCGTGATTATTCTGGTAACTCGCCCTCCTAAACTCGTTATACGTTTACTAAGCCAATAGGCATTCGTATTTAGAATTTTACCTATGAGCAATTCATTTCCTATGGTCAATATTTCAAATTTAAGCTGTTCAACCATTATAGGTCACACATCGATAATTACTCCTACTTGTTTAAGAAACAAGTTCCTTTTAAACTTAAAAAAGAGTTAAATACATTTACAGGCACCTACAATCACTTTCCGCAACTTGTCTTAAATGAAAAAATGTCCCATTCTCTGGTAGAAGCCGTAGGGGTATGGCAATATTAAAACTTACTAAAACTGGAAAGGCCATCAAAATTTATGAAAAATCCATAATAAAGTCCATGTAAAATGGGGCACAATAGGGCTATCCAATGAGTCTCGTATAAGTGTGTCTCTATAATTTCTATAGTTCAACAAAAATTAGAGTGTTCTTCCGCTCAAAATGTTAAGACTCTTTTCTTGAAAGCCACCATCTTAAATACTCCTTCTGAAACTTCTCCTTACGGTCTTCTTCACTTAACCGTCCCCTTATCCTTTTCCACGCATCTGCAAGCTCCTGCTGATTATATGTAGACCCACAACTTCTGCACATGTAAACTTTCATGGATGGATCGTAGAATAGCTCTCCACCGCATTCAGGACAATACTTAGGCATTTTAACCTGATAATAAGATTGTCAAATCTACTTTATTACTTTTCCTCTCTCCATACTAAAGCTTAATTAAAACATGACCTACTAATTTCCAAGTAGGTGGTTTCTTGGCAGATAAAGTCAGATTTGGACCAGCTGGTTTACCAGTGGGATTTAATGGTCCACTTACACTAGTACCTTCCTACCTTAGAAATGAAGGATTAAATGCCTTCGAATACCAAGCTGTACGTTGGAGTGTTAAACCTCAAGTTAGACGCGAGCTCGCTGAGAATTTTAAACATGAAGCACTAAAGAACGATGTATGGGTTACAATGCATGGATCTTACTTTATAAATCTTGCCGGAGATGAAGGTGTTGTAGCTAAGAGTATTGAGAGGATTAAAGCTTGTTTGGAAGCGGCTGAGTGGCTTGGGGCTGAAGGCATCGTTTTCCACCCAGGCTTCTACGGAAGCCGCTCGCCTAAAGAAGCTTTTGAAATCTGTCTTAAAGCTTTAAATGAACTAGTAGAGTATATGAGTGCTATGGGGTCTAAGGCTTATCTTCGTCCCGAGACGACCGGTAAACCTAGTCAACTTGGCAGTCTAGATGAAATTTTAGCCATGTGTCAGAAATTTGACTCAGTATATCCTACCATAGATTGGGCTCACATCTACGCTAGATGCGGAGGTTGCCTCCATTCTAAAGATGATTATTTAAAAGTCTTCGAGAAGATTGAAAAGGTTTTAGGCTCCAGAGGTATTGAGAAGCTTCACTTTCACTTTACAAACGTTGAATACGGTGATAAAGGAGAAGTTAAACATAGAACTCTAGATGAACCGTTCGGCCCGAGTTTCGAAATTCTGGCTGAAGTCATAGTTGAAAACGGATATAAACCAGTCATAATAAGCGAATCTCCAGTTCTTGACCTTGACGCCATTAAAATGAAAAATATACTGGAGGGGCTGGAGTGGAGGAAGAAAAAATAGTTAAGGTTGTTGAAGAAGCTCTTCCAAGCGTTGTAAACGTAAGTACGATTGCATTGCGTAGAGATATGCTTCTCCAAGTAATGCCCGTCAAAGGCGTGGGCTCTGGCACGATAATAGATAAAGATGGCTACATTGCTACAAGCTACCACGTTGTGGAGGGGGTTCAGCAGATAGAGGTGACGCTATATACTGGTGAAAGATTTGAAGCCTCCTTTATCGGTGCGGATAAACTGATGGACGTGGCGATCCTGAAAATAGACGCTTCAAATTTAAAACCGATCAAATTCTGCGATTATGAGAATCTTAAAGTCGGTCAACTTGTAGTCGCCATCGGTAATCCACTGGGATTACCCGGCGGGCCGACGGTTACAATAGGCGTTATAAGTGCATTAAACCGCACTCTTCAAACCCCTAGGGGTGTAATGAGCCGTATCATTCAGACGGATGCTGCCATAAACCCAGGTAATAGTGGGGGTCCTCTGATCAATATGAAGGCTGAAATGGTGGGTATGAGTACGGCAATTGTGCCGTTTGCTCAAGGTATAGGATTTGCAGTGCCATCGGATACCGTTAGAAGAATTTTTGAAGATATACGACTTTACGGCCTCGCTAGACCATGGATTGGTATAGCTGGTATAGACCTCAATAGGGCAATCGCATCATACTACGGTATATCGTTTATGAGGGGGGTTCTAGTTGTAAGCGTGTTCGAAAACGGCCCTGCGTTTAAAGCCGGCATCAGACCTGGAGACGTCATTCTCAGAGTCGGCGAGTCTAACATATCGTCTATGGATGATATAACAAAGTCTCTACGAGGTAAACGAGTTGGTGATGTTGTGGAACTTTCAATTGGGAGAGCTTCGAAAGTTTTTAGGGCTTTTGTAAAATTGGAAGCACAACCTGCAACTTAGCTTCTAACGATGTAACGCCCTCTCTTCTCTATATCTTTAACCTTGTCTAAAACCTTCTCAACTACGTTTCTCCCTCTGACACCTGCATAGCCTTTAAGAAAGGCTTTAAAACATTCTTCTGCAAACATATAATGGGTGCTCATTAAAGCCCTTTTGAATAGTATTAAATCTACAGCAGTATCCTCAACGTCATTTGTAAACGTGCTTAAACCGAAGTCTATTAAGAATACCCTTCCGTCTCCTGTTAAAATCATGTTTGAGGTTGTTAAATCTCCATGCTGTATTCCTGCCTGATGAAGCCTACCTGTGTATACTCCTATAAGCTCGCTTTTTCTAATACGTTCTTCCCCATCGAATTTACCTAAAGCTTCCCTAATTCTCTCTCCTTCGATAAAGCTCATGATTATCATACAGTTCGTCAGATCTAAGAAGTATACCGTTGGAGTGGGGACTCCAGACTTCTTGGCATAGTGTAAAATTTTAGCCTCTCTCATAGTCCTCTTAAATCTTATTTCATCATCTAATTCTCTAATCCTATATGGCTTTGGAATTCTACGTTTAACTACGACATCTATCCCATACCATTTAGCTTTGTAAACCTCAGCTTCAGCACCAACATACAATAGTATGGGATTTTCAAACCTTGAAGTTAAATCTACCTGGTTCAATTGAAGGTTTCACGGCCAGTTAGATTCTTCCAAAAGGCCAAAAGCTTCGCGTATTCTTCTTCTCTTTAGTTTCATCTTCGTAAGACTTACTTCGGAATGCATCTGGAACTATGTATAAGTAAATTGTATGACCGCCAAATCTTTCAATTTTAGCTGGTTTCCAACCCGTTATACTAAAGTCGTGACTAACGATTCTAGTACCAGGTTTAGCCTCTCTTTCAAATTTAGGTCTGAGTCTATCGTTGCCAGATGTTGTTAAATATAGGGTTATTACTGTGACGTCTGAAAGATCTGCCGTTGTACAGTCCCTATTGTAGACAACTACTCTATCCGATAGATTTTCACTTATAATCTTATCGAATACCACGTTGTATAGGTCTCTCCTAATTTCATAACCTATAGCCTTCTTCGCTCCAAATTCAGAAACAGCCATAAAGAGGATTCGTCCATCTCCACAACCCATATCGCATACAACATCGTCCTTGGAAACTTGCGCTAACTCAAGCATTGCGCGGACAACTTCCGGAGGAGATGCTACAAAGGGTGCTAAACTAACCATAATGTTCTACCAAAGGCTAGATTCAAGTTTCTCAATCTAATAAACTTTATGCCTAGTTTTAAAGATTCGAGCCTTATTTTTTTCACCCTAGTTTTCGGAACAAATTACCCCGCTATAGTTTTTACGCATTCGAATTCTGTCTCTATAAATTTTAAAGCTTATCTGATGTACTTGTTGACACTCACGGTCAGCTGTATGGCTGGCACTTCACTAAAAACCTTCACATACTCAACCTAATTTCATTTCGTCTTGATTTGAAGATAAGCGCGGTGGATGCGAGAAGGTTTAACTATAGTTTAAATAGAACTTTAGACATCCTCATTATACACGCTAGGTAGGAATGGTGGCATGTTGATCATCCATGCGTTGACGGCATTTATAATAAGCTTCTTAACAACGTTCCTATCGATTCCCAAAGTGGCCACTTTCATGAAAAATAAAGGCATAGTTGGTATTGATGTACACAAGCTCGATAAGCCCAAAATTCCGGAAATGGTTGGAATATCCATGCTAATTGGCTTCTCTACATCTTTAGTCTTTCTAAGTATAGCCGTCCCGAATTCGGGCAATGTGTATCTAGCAGTTCTACTCTCCATAGTAATAGCTGCGTTTGTGGGATTCTTAGATGATTTTAGAGACCTATCTCCTACATCTAAAATATTTCTTGCGCTACTAAGCGGTTTTCCAATATTGATCTTAAAGGCGTATAACCCTAGACCCATAATACCGTTTATCGGTAGAGTCAGGCTTACCATAGCGTATCCACTAGCCATACCAATTGCGCTCAGTGTAACTGCAAATGCTATGAATATGTCTGACCCCGTCAATGGAGCGATGAGTGGCTCTGCGTTAATAATAATGTTGACATTGACGGTAGCATATCTATTAACTGGCAATTACATAGCCTTTCTCACAGGTTTAGCTCTTACCGGAGCAATTCTAGCATTTTACTTACACAATAGATTTCCGGCTAAAGTATTCTCCGGTAATGTGGGAAGCTTTGCAGTAGGTGCTGCAATAGGGGGTTTAGTTGTTACAAGCGGTTTAGAGATTGTAGCAGTAATAGCTATGCTCCCTCAGATCTTAAACTCATACATGATACTTTCTACTGGAGGTTTTAGGGGGAAGAAGAATATTATCGTTAGACCTACTAGGCTCTTAGAGAATGGATTAATAGAGGTAGTTAAGGACCAACGGGCCCCATTAACCCTCGTAAGGATGATACTAGCGAATTCAGCTAAAACCGAGAGGGAAATTGCCAGAGAATTTTTAGCATTAACGTTGTTTTCATCTATACTCGCTCTCATAACACTTCTAGTAATGCCATTAGGGGGTTGAAGATTGAAGATTGCTTTTTGGATTTACATAAACCTGTTAATAGCCTGGGTCAGCATGCTATTAGGCCTTTACTCCATATCAATTCTTATAACTTACATGAGAGGGCTTGATAACTCCATACTTCTGAACGTATGTGAAGTTCTCATAACGGTTTTGCTCTTTCTTTTATGGCTATTCTTATGGAGATTTTTAACCATAAAGCTTTTTAGAAACGTAATGACACGTAATGTTTAAAGGCTCGATACTACCCAAATTGTGAGTTGGTAGAAGCTATGCCGAACTGGGGCTATTCGGTGAAAAATTTAGACCCTGAAAAAACAGTCCTAGCCTCCGGTAGAGATTTGAGGATTTCTCATAAAGCTGCTGTAGAAGTCTGTAGGGCTATAAAAGGGCTATCCCTAGATGATGCGAAACGTCTTCTGGAAGACGTGATTAATCTTAAGAGAAGCATCCCATATCGACGTTATAAAAAGAAGGTTCCACATAGAAAAGATTTGCAAAAATGGTCTGCAGGTAGATATCCTGTTAAAGTATGTAAAGCCATACTCAAGGTTCTAGAGAATGCTGAGGCTAATGCTGAATACAAAGGGCTGAGTGTTGATAGACTTAAAATTATACATGCGGCGGCTCAAAAAGGTACTATGCTAAAACGTTATACTCCTAGAGCTTTTGCCCGTGCAACTCCCAACTTTAGAGTTCTAACTCATATTGAGATAGCTTTAGCAGAACTTTAAACCATACTTCTACTCGGCGATTTTTCGTAAACCTTATTAATAAGCCATCTAATCTTAGATTAGCCAGTCTTAATAATGATTGGGATTCTTGGTGCTGTAGATGTCTGCAATTAGAAAGCACTTCATAAAGCAGTACATGGAGAGATTTAGGCTAGATGAATTTCTAATGGAGTATTTGAAAGACGCGGGATATGGTGGTGCCGAAATTTCTAAAACGCCTTTAGGGACTAGAATTACAATCTTCGCATTAAGGCCTGGGCTTGTCATAGGTAAAGGTGGAGAAATAATTAAGGCTTTAAGTAAAGATCTTCAGAGTAAATTCAATATTTATAACCCTCAGATAGCTGTAGCTGATATACCAGTTCCCGAGCTTAACCCATACATAATGGCTAGTAGAATAGCATTAGCCATGCAGAAGGGTATACACTTCCGCAGAGCCGCATTCTGGGCTCTAGAACGTATTATGAAGGCGGGGGCACTAGGCGCTGAAGTTAAGATAAGCGGTAAACTTACATCTGAAAGGGCTAGATATGAGAAGTATAAGGTAGGATATCTCCCTAAATCTGGAGATCCAGCTATGAAATATGTGAAATCAGCTGTGTATCCTCTGTTACTTAAACCCGGAATATTCGGGATAAAGGTTACAATCCTACCACCTGGTGTAGAGTTTCCAGACAAAATCACGATTAAAGATTTAGCTCAAAAGGTTGAATTTGAAAAAGGTGAAGAGTCTGAACAAGAGGGTGGTGGCTGATGCCTATTCTTAGGATGAGCGAAATAAGATCGATGAGCCCTGAGGATAGAGCCCACCGTCTTATTGAGCTTAAGATCGAACTAATGAAACTTAACGCCATTATTAAAGCTGGTGGGACGGTTGAGAATTATTCTAGAGTGAGAGAAATAAGACGTACCATTGCCCGCATTCTCACGGTTCAAAGGGAGGAGGAGCTTAAGCTTCGTAAGGCGGTGTCTAAATGAGCCCAATTACCCCCTTTAACATATTGAAGCATGAACTTATAGGTCTTAAAGTTCATGTCGTCAAATCACTGTGTAGATCATATGAGAGTGTGGAAGGAGAAGTTGTAGATGAAACTAAGAACATGGTATATATCAAATCCAGACAGCATATTAAAGCTATCCCGAAAGCCGTCTGCACATTTGTATTTACGCTTAAAGATGGTGTTAAAGTTGAACTAGACGGTATAAAACTCGTAGGGAGACCTGAAGATAGACTTAAGAGGTGACCTTGATGTCTTCTGATGTCAGCTGTGGAGATAAAAATTGCCCCTTCCATGGGGTCTTACATCCAAGAGGTCAAGTTTTTGAAGGAACAGTCGCTAGTGCTAAAGGCCAGAATACGGTTATTATAACTAGAGAGTACTTCCACTATGTTCCTAAATACCGTAGATATGAGCGTAGACGTAGTCGAATACCTGCGCACTGTCCGCCATGTTTGAAAGTTAAAGAGGGTGATAGGGTTCGCATTGCCGAATGTAGACCTTTAAGCAAGACCGTACATTTCGTAGTTATCGAAAAATTGGAGGGTAAGTAAAAATGTCTCGTAAAGGGCCTCCAAAGGGTGGACCCAAAACTAGAGCCGTATCAGCCGTAGCGGTCGTAGAATATAGGCCTCATATACCACGTTGTCTGCCCGTAGGTGCTTATCTAGAGTGTACTGATAACACCGGAGCAAAACTTCTAAAGCTAATAGGAGTCATAGGGTACAAGGGTAGGCTTAAACGAATACCGTCGGCAGCTGTAGGCGATATGGTTGTTGTAAGCGTTAGAAGAGGTATAGCTGAATTGAAAGGGCAGGTCATGCACGCTGTCATAGTCCGACAGAAAAAGCCATATAGAAGAGCTGATGGAACTTGGATATGCTTCGAAGATAATGCAGCAGTTCTCTTAACACCTGAGGGAGATCTGCGTGGTACTGAAATAAGGGGCTCCGTTGCAATGGAAGCCGCCGAGAGATGGCCCAGAATTGCGGCATTAGCGGGTATGATCGTATAGGGGGTTGATTATGTCTAAACAACCTAGAAAACAGAGACGTGCGCTCTTTAACGCTCCTAAACATGTTAAGATTAAGATTCTTTCCGCCCACTTATCCGACGAGCTTAGGGATAAATATAAGCGCAGATCTTTTCCAATACGTAAAGGAGATACTGTTAAAATCGTTAGAGGGGATTTCAAAGGCTTTTCAGGTACTGTTCTAGCCGTGGATCGGGATAAAATGCGTATTTACGTGGAAGGTGTCACTCGCGAGAAAGTCGATGGTTCAAAAGTTCCCATACCCATACATCCATCCAAAGTAATTATAACTAAGCTCAACTTAGATGATAAGAGAAGGGTTGAAGCGTTGGAGCGGAAAATTAAAATTCAAACTCCTGAGGTGGTAAAAGCGTAGAGGTGTTTTTATCTTGGGAAAGATTAGCGGATCAAGACATTTAAAACGATTGGCGGCGCCGAAATCATGGAATATACCTAGAAAAACCTTTAAATGGGTCGTTAAACCTAGCCCAGGTCCTCATGCGATAGATAGATGTATTCCTCTTCAAATTCTTATAAGGGATTACCTAGGTCTAGCTCATACAGCTAAAGAAGTTAAGTTTATCCTGAATAGGGGATACGTTAAGGTTGACGGTAGGATTGTTCGCGATAAGGGCTTTCCCGTTGGACTTATGGATGTAATATACATAGAGAAACTCGATAAATTCTACCGCATACTTCCCTCAAGTAAAGGATTGATTCCGCATCCGATTCAACCTGAAGAAGCGCAATTTAAACTTCGGAAGATAATAGGTAAATCTACCCTAAAAGGTGGGCATATTCAACTTAACATGCACGATGGCTATAACATGATAATACGCGTTTCAGATCCGAAAAACCCCGTTGAAGACGTATATAAGGTTCACGATACTTTAAAAATGGATGTTAGCAAGCCACTTACTCTTGACCACTTTAAACTTGAAAAAGGTGTATGCGTCCTTATTACTGGCGGCCGCAATGTAGGTAAGTGGGGTAAACTCGTTGAAGTAGTACCGGGCTCATTAACTTCTAAGGCTTCCGCTGTTATAGAAATCGAAAATGGCTTAAATATCTCCACAATTCTTGATTACGTTTTTCCAGTTGGATATGAGAAGCCATGTTTATCCCTACCTGGGGGTTGAAAATCTTGAGTTATACGAATCCCATGCTTAAACCTAGGATAACTAAAGTTGTCGTAAACACCTGCGTTGGTAAGAGTGGTGAGCCACTGGAAAAGGCTTTAAAAATCCTCGAAATCATAACTGGTGCAAAGCCATGCGTATGTAGAGCGAAAAGAACAATACGTGACTTTAACATACATAAGGGTGAACCCATAGCTGCTAAAGTAACTTTAAGGGGAAGCAAAGCTATGAACTTCCTCAAAAGGGTTCTTGAAGCGATCAATTATAGGATACCCGCTAGTAGCTTCACCGAACATGGAAACTTTTCAATAGGTATAAAAAACCACTTAGACTTACCCAATACAACGTACGACCCTGCGTTGGGTATAATAGGTATGGATGTTTGTGTAAACGTTGAAAGACCAGGTTATAGGGTAGCTAGAAGAAAATGGAAGCGTAGCAAAATCGGAAAGCATCATAGGTTAACAAAGGAGGAATCGATAGCATTCGTTAAAGAAACGTTGGGTGTAGAGGTGGTTTAATGGCTAAACAGAAGCCTAAGAAGGAACGTAAGTTTGGTAAAGGTTCGAGACCCTGCTCTAGATGCGGCTCATATGGTCCAGTTATTCAGCAGTATGGGCTCGCATTATGCCGTCAATGTTTTAGAGAAGTAGCTCCAAAGCTCGGCTTTAAGAAGTACAATTAGAGGAGGATATGTTATGGTCATGAATGACACTCTTGCAAACGCTCTTGCGATAATCGCCAACAGCGAAGCCAGACACGAAAGAGAATGTATAATTTACCCTGCCTCTAAATTAATAGGGAATGTTTTAAGGGTTATGCAAATCTATGGCTATATAGGTGAATTTGAACTTATAGATGATGGAAGAGGAGGCAAATTCAGAGTACAACTTCTGGGCAACATAAACAAGTGTAAAGCTATTAAACCTAGGTTTTCCGTCAGATTTAAAGAGCTTGAAGAATATAAACGGATGTTCCTTCCGTCTCGAAATATAGGAATTTTAATCCTTTCAACACCTTTAGGAGTGATGTCTCACAAAGAGGCTGAGGCTAAACACCTAGGTGGAAAACTTCTAGCTTACGTCTACTGACGTGGAGGTATAAAACCTTGAGTTCTAGAATCGTTGAAATTCCTGAAGGCGTCAGCGTTGAAATAGATGGTTTAAAGGTTAAAGTTAAAGGACCGTTGGGTGAGCTTTGTAAAGACTTTTCTCATGCCATGGGCCAACTCACAATCAGAAAAGATGGTGATAATAAAGTAATCGTTGAAGTCATTGGAAAACCTAGAAGGAATAAACGAGCCCTAGTAGGCACCATAGCTGCTCATATAAATAACATGATAATAGGTGTTACAAAAGGTTTTACGTATCGTTTAAAAATAGTATACGCGCACTTTCCGATGAGTGTTAAAGTTAAAGGCAACTATGTAATTATTGAAAATTTCATAGGTGAACGTGCACCAAGATATGCGAAAATATTCGGAAACGTTAAAGTTACAGTTGAGCAAGACGATATAGTAGTCAAAGGAATAGATATCGAAGAAGTGGGTCAGACGGCAGCTAATATAGAGAACGCTACCAAAGTTACTGGTAGAGATCCTAGGGTCTTCTTAGATGGAATCTTCATATATCACAAGGAGGTGGGGATGTGACATCTGAAGACAAAGATAGACCCTTAGAAAAGCCATCTGAGGAAACCGTTTCTGAGAAAGTATTAGTAAAGATTAAACCTAAACTTTCTACAGATATTATAAGACTTTTAAAAATTAGGGCTAAGCTTGACGCCAATAGGCCCGACTTTGTAAGATGTGAAAGTTGGAGACTTGTTAGGATTAAGGAGAATTGGAGAGCTCCGAGAGGCCATTCAAATAAGATGAGACGTGAGGTTAAAGGTTGGCCTGCTAGAGTTAAGTCTGGTTATGGCACCCCCAGGGCGGTTCGTAACTTACACCCATCTGGTTTTAAAGAAGTAATCGTTTATAATCCCGATGATCTTAATAATTTGGATCCGACCATTCAAGCTGCACGTATAGCTCATACAGTTGGTAGAAGAAAGAGGCTTAAAATATTGGAGAAGGCAAAGGAATTGCATATACGAATACTAAATCCATCTACTGGAGGTTAAACGATGAATGTGAGTGTTCAAAGAAGAATGGCTGCTGAAATACTTGGAGTTGGAGTTAATAGAGTTTGGATAGACCCGTCAAAATCAGAGGAAGTAGCGTCCGCTCTAACGAGGGAAGATGTTAAAAGTCTTATAGAACGTGGAATAATATCCAAAAGACCTATAAAGGGAACAAGTCGCGTTAGAGCTAGAGCACGTAAGAATAAACGTAGAGGCCCCGGTAGTCGAAAGGGGGCTTTCAAAGCAAGGCTAAACCCGGAAAACGTTTGGCCCGCTAAGATAAGAGCTCTAAGAAGATTCCTTAAGTACTTAAGAGACAGGAGAATAATAACCAGGCGAGTTTACAGGGATCTCTATCTCAAGGCTAAAGGTGGAGCTTTCGATAGTATAGCTTCTTTAAAACGTTATATAGAGATTAACAACTTAGCTAGAAGGCGATTTAAATGAATGAAATACGTAAATTCCCTTTAAAGAGGAGGCTTCAATTTAAAACAGACTATAGGCGTAGAAAAAAGCTTCTACTATCTGGTTTACCTAGATTTGTGGTCAGAAGAACGTCAAAGAATATAATAGTTCAAGTTGTTAAAGCTACACTTGAAGGTGATGTTGTTCTTGCATCCGCTCACAGCAGAGAGGTTATAAGGGACTTCGGTTGGCTTGGTCATGGGAATAATTCTCCCATCGCGTATCTAACTGGTCTACTTGCTGGTCTGAAATGCATGAAAATCGGTGTGAATAAAGCTGTACTAGATTCCGGTATTTTCAAACCCACTAAGGGTGGTCGTATTTCAATAGCTCTTAAAGGTGCTTTGGATGCAGGGCTTGAGATTCCACATGGGGAAGAGATACTCCCAAGTATCGATAGGATTTGTGGAAAGCATATTGCAGAATATGCTGGTAAACTTAAAGCTGAGAATCCAGAGCTTTATAAGAGAGTGTTTTCAAACTATCTCAAGAAAGGTTTGGACGCAGAATCAATTGTAGACCACTTCAATGAAGTTAAAAATAGAATTCTAAAGGCTTATGGGAGGGTTTAAACGTGTCTGAAACTGGCCCATCCGATAAGAGTATTCTAGAAAGTTGGGCTCCTAAAACCACTCTAGGCAGATTGGTATTAGAGGGGAAAATAACTTCTATTGAAGAGATTTTTAGAAATGGGTATAAGATTAGAGAACCTGAGATAATAGATATTCTCCTTCCAAATCTAACTCACGAGGTTTTAGATACAGCTTTCGTCCAGAAGCAGACGGATGCTGGTGAGCGATCAAGGTTTAGAGTCATAGTGGCATCCGGAGATATGAATGGTCATTTAGGCATAGGTTTTGGAAAAGCTACCCAGTGGAGAATAGCGTTTCAAAAAGCCATCAAAGACGCTAAATTAAACATGACTATTATTAAACGTGGATGTGGCTCGTGGGAGTGCAATTGCAATCTTCCTCATTCCTTGCCATTTAAAGTTGAAGGTAAGTGTGGAGGTGTTTCAGTCGTTCTTCTACCTGCTCCCAAAGGTTTGGGATTAGTGGCTGGTGATATCACTAGAGTTCTACTAAGATTGGCTGGTATAAAGGACTGTTGGGTTAGAACGTTCGGCTCCACTAGAACACACTCTTCTCTAATAAAAGCTACATTTGAAGCTCTTAAAAGCACGTATGAGTTGGCTCTGCAAAAACGTTAAAGGAGGTTTTAGACGTTGATAGCGGTCATTAGAATCAGAGGAACTGTGAATGTTAGAAAGGATTTTGCTGAAACTCTTAAAAGATTAAATCTGAGAAAGCCCAACCATTGTGTAGTATTACCAAATGCTGAACCATACATAAGTATGATAAACAAAGTGAGGCATTACGTAGCTTACGGCACTATAGACTTAGAAACACTGAAAGAACTCTTGAAGAAGAGGGGTGAAATAGAGGGGGTGGGTAGGCTTAACGAAGATAACGTTAAGCTTTTAGGATTCAACTCAATAGATGAGCTTGCTGAAGCCTTATACAAAGGTAAAGTTTCTTTCAAAGAAATTTCAAGGCTTAAAAAAGTTTTCCGTTTAAATCCCCCTAGTAAAGGCTACAAGTCTATTAAAAAACCATATCCTGAAGGTAGTTTTGGCGATTGGGGTTCAAATATAGTATCTCTGATAAAGAGAATGTTGTAAGTTTAGAACTAAGTTTATAGCTGAGTTCTCTCCTATATGTCTCGGAGGTATCGCTATGGGTGATGAAGAACGTTGGTCGAGACGTAGAAGAGATTGGTGGTTTGATATATACGAAGAATTCGAACGTATGAACAGAATGATAGAGGATATTATACGTAGAAGTTTTAGGTTCGAGCCCGAGAGGATGTTTGAGGGAATGGAGCCTGGTGAATCTAAAGTTTACACTTATGGTTTCTCAATCCGCATAGGTCCTAACGGGAAACCCGTGATAAGAGAATTTGGTAACATTTTCCCAGGCAGGTACGGTCCTGAAGTAAAATCTGAAATCGAACCTCTAGTTGACGTAATAGAGAAGGACGATGAAATAGTTGTTGTAGCTGAGCTTCCAGGAGTTGAGAAAGAACAGATAGAAATTAATGCTACGGAAAAATCCCTAATGATAAATGTAAATGCCCCTAATAGACGTTACCGTAAGGAGCTTGAACTTCCAAGCACTATAGATCCAAAATCTTCCAAAGCAACCTATAAGAACGGCGTTCTTGAAGTACGGCTTAAAAAGGTTGAACGTGGTACAAAGGGGGAGAAACTTAAAATAGAATAGCCTCCTCTCAAGAGCTGGTGACTCTCATGCCAACTAGACTTCGCAAGATAAGAAAACTTAGAGGATCTAGAACCTGCGGTTGGGGTAAAGTAGGTCAGCATAGAAAAAGCGGTATGAGAGGAGGTTTCGGTAAAGCTGGCTTACATAAACATAAATGGACTTGGACGGTTAAATATGCCCCAGACCATTTTGGTAAGAGGGGTTTTAAATCACCCATGCAGAAGATTAAGTTGAAGTTTAAAGAGGTCAACGTCGGAGAACTTACGGACCTACTGTCAAAGTTGGAGAAAGTTGAACTTCAAAATGGTAAACCCGTTATAGACTTGCCGCTTCTAGGGTACGGTAAACTCTTAGGAAGAGGTGAACTAAAAACTCCAGTAATAGTTAAAGCAATTAGTTTTACTGAGAATGCTGCTGAGAAGATTAAGAAGGCTGGTGGAGAAATAATAACGGTTAAGGTTTGATGATTTATGCCGGGTAAGTTTCTAAACTTCTTCAGACCCTTTTCAAGGTTAATGTTTGAAGTTAAAAAGCCTGAAAGAAAGGTTAGCTTTTCCTCTAAGCTTTTATGGACATTCCTCGCCCTTTTAATATACTACGTTATGAGTGAAACCCCCTTATACGGTATAGCTTACAGGGGGCTATACGACCCGCTCATAGCCGCCAGGGTCATATTTGCCTCTACCCATGGAACACTTATGGAGCTGGGTATAGGGCCAATAGTTACTGGTGGCTTAATCCTACAACTTTTAGTCGGCTCTGGAATTGTAGAATGTGACCTTTCAAATCCGGAGGATAGAGTCCTCTACACAACGGCTAACCGATTTATGAGTATACTCATGACAATTTTCCAAGCTATTGTATACATTTTAGGCGGAGTTTATGGCTCATTGTCCATAGAAGCTGGTATATTGGTTTTTGTTCAGCTTCTAGCCGCTGGTATAATTGTGATACTTTTAGATGAAATGGTTCAAAAGTGGGGTTTGGGAAGTGGTATAAGTCTCTTCATACTTGCTGGTGTTGCTAAGCAAATATGGTGGTTTGGCTTCTCCCCTCTGCCTGGGATAGCTAACGATGGAAAACTCTTTGGAGCACTTCCAGCTTTCATAGAAGGTCTCATAAAGGGGGAGGATATAGTTAAAGCATTTGTAAGAAGTGGTACGGAAAATCCACCCAACATGATCGGTTTCATATCAACTGTTATAACTTTTCTAGTGATAATATACTTAGAAGGGATTAGAATAGAAATACCCATATCCTACGCAAGGTTTAGAGGATTCAGAGCAAGATTCCCACTTAAACTCCTATATGTTTCGGTCATCCCCGTCATATTCACATCGGCTCTAATTGCCAACATTTTTGTCGGATTGAGGTTTATTTGGGCAAGGTTCAATTCTTCAAATCAAAACCTCTGGTTAAACATTATGGCTCAATTTGACCCAGAAACCATGGAGCCTCTAAAGGGTTGCATTGCATACTATTTGACATCACCCAGAAACCTCACATTAGCTATGGAAGATCCCATTAGAACAATAGTTTACATAGTAGTATTCGTATCTTTATGCATCGTTTTCTCAATCATGTGGATAGAAGTCGGTGGAATGGGGCCTAAGAATGTAGCTGAACAGCTCATAGATGCTGGTGTTCAAATACCGGGTAGAAGGCGAACCGTTAAAAGCGTTGAATCTGTGATGAGTAAATATATTCCAGTTGTTGCGATTCTTGGAGGAGCACTCATAGGGCTCATAGCAGTAGTATCTGACCTATTTAATGTGTTCGGATCAGGTACAGGTGTACTGTTATCCGTAGATATAGCCTACCAGTATTATCAGCTTCTAGTTCAGGAGAGGGTTGTAGAGATGTATCCTGCTTTAAGACCCATTCTTGAGAAGTGATGCATTATGAATCCGTTTGAAGCTTTTATAAATATGTTTGTAGAGCTTTTGAACCCTTTAAAACCTTTAACTGCCAGTCAGGGAATGGGTTCGCTTCTTATCCTAGGCTTTTCTTTATTAATGGGTCTATTATCAATTTCCATAAATAAACTTATAATGAATGAAACGCTTCAAAGACAATATATGAAAGAGTTCAGCGAATATAAGCAGTTATTGGAAGAGTATAAGTTGAAAAATGATAAGAAAATTTTAATAAAAATTAGGAAAAAAGAACCCATAATTAGAAGCCTCAGTACGAAAGTTTTCACGAGATTTATCATCAGAATAGCAGTGTTCTGGTTTATCTTCTGGATATTTTTCTCAATACTTTACGGTATCTTTGGCTCAAATTACGCGATACTGGTTCCTTTCCCATTTGAAACGCCAATCAATATACCTATATGGTACACAATATGTGTTTTCGCATCAAATCTTCCGTTATCTAAGCTTATGGGCATATCATTCATACCAACGTCTCCGGAGGTTGTAGGTAGTGATGAAAAATCTACTAGCAAAACCTAAAGTAAAAGTTAAGCTCCCAAGTGGAAAGTCTGTTGCAAGGGTTGCAAAGAGAAAGCCTAATGTGGCTCACTGTGGTTTATGCGGTGGTATATTGCATGGTATCCGTCGTGACACAGTTAAAAGTCAGAAGACCGTTTCAAGACTTCATGGAGGAAGTATATGTCACAATTGTCTCAAACGTCTCCTGATTAAGGAGGTGATATCGAGCATTGGGCAGTAGTCTTGTAATAGCCGTTAGTGGTCTACATGGAGCTGGTAGATCTACTCAAGCTAGGATGATAGCTTCAGCATTCAACCTCAGGTATGTTTCAGCTGGGAGTTTGTTCCGTGAATACTGTAAACGGGAAAATTTAGACTTAGCTGAAGCCTCAGAGAAGCTTAAGAATGACCCCAAACTTGACAATTATATAGATTCTAGGACAAAGGAAGAAGCCTCGAAAGGCTCCGTCGTCCTAGAGGGCGATTTAGTAGCCTGGATGGCTGGCGAATTGGCCGACGTTAAAATATTCTTAACGGCTTCAGATGACGTTAGGTTTAAACGGTTAGCAAAGCGTGAAGGAAAATCTATTGAAGAAGTTGCTGAAGAGACCTTACGTAGAGAAGCCAATGATAGGCTCAGATACAGTAGATTTTACGGGATAGAGTTTCAAAACCTCAGTATTTACGATGTCGTGTTGAATACCGATAGGCTTCCCGCAGACTCCGTCTTCAGAGTTTTGAAAACGTTAATAGATGAATATGCTAAACTTAAAAGCAAGTAGCCGTTTGTGTGAATTATATGGAGGTTCTACACCATGATAGAAGTAGGTCGGGTTTGCGTTAAAACCATGGGTAGGGAAGCGGGTAAGAAGTGTGTTGTAGTAGATGTGATAGATGAAAACTTTGTTTTAATAACTGGACCTAAATCGATCAGTGGTGTTAAAAGGAGACGAGTAAACATTAAACATATAGAGCCAACTCCTTATAAACTAGAAATAGCTAAAGGAGCAACTGATGATGAAGTGGTAAATGCTATTGAAAAGGCTGGATTACGGGAGTTATTCGGGACGACTTTAAAACCTAAAAAGGGGGTCGTTGTTTGAGGCTTCAACCGCCTTGGGAAATTAAGAGAGAAGTACTTTACAAAACGTTTGAGGAGACAAATGAAGCTTACGGTAAACCACCTTGGAAAAGAACCATAGATGAACATCTAGAGTATGGAGTCATCGTTTTAGATAAACCAGCAGGTCCTACGAGTCATGACGTAACAGCTACCGTTAAGAGGATCATGAACGTTAAGAAAGCCGGTCACGGGGGGACTCTAGAGTCTCCTTCGGAGACATCCCCCTGCTACCGGTGTACTGCCCATAGCGTTAAATGAAGCTACAAAGGTTCTCCAAGTTTTATTGACCGGGGGCAAAGAATACGTATGTGTAATGAAGCTTCATGATGATGTTTCTGAGGATAGAGTTAGGGAAGTTGCTGAAGAGTTTCAAGGTGATATATACCAAAAGCCTCCTTTAAGATCTTCTGTTAAAAAAGCTCTTAGAACTAGAAGAATCTACTACATAGATGTGTTAGAAGTTGATAAGCGTCATGTACTTTTAAGAGTCTGTTGTCAAGCAGGTACATATATTAGAAAACTGATACACGATATGGGTGAAGTTTTAGGCTGTGGGGCACATATGAGAGAGCTCCGAAGGACTAGAGTTGGTCCCTTTGCTGAAGATAGAGGATTAACGTCGTTAAGGGATCTTGTTAGCGCTATTGAAGCATATAGGGCTGGAGATGAAAAACCCCTCAGGTCCATAGTTCAACCTGTGGAGGAGGTTACCGCTCTCACACCGAAGATTTGGATCCGCGATACAGCGGTTGACGCTATATGCCACGGTGCAGATCTAGCATTACCCGGTATTGTAAGGCTAAACTCTGATATAGAAGTTGATGATCTGGTGGCAATATTCACTCTTAAAGGTGAACTTGTAGCTTTAGGTAGAGCTTTGATGACGAGTGAAGAAATGCTTGAAAGAGAAAAAGGTGTAGCTGTTAAAACTGAAAGAGTAATAATGAAGCCCGACACTTATCCTAGGATGTGGAAATAGCCCATTAAATATGTTTTAACCCGCTCTTAAGCTTATCCATGAGCTTTTCGTAGGTTTCCCTATCAACAGGTATATCGACGACTTTACCCGTGAAGTTTGATAAAATTATTGCATTAACGATTTCAAGAGACCATATACCATCTTTACCAGGTACTAGAGGTTCCCTATCGTATTTAATGGCTTCAGTAAAATCTCTAATAATATCGCCATGTCCTCCACCCCTCTGCATAGTTACCTCCTTCCAGCTTGCACTCGGCCTACTCCAAGGTTCTTTAGAAGTTCTGATATGTGTTTCAACATCCGGCTCAGATATACCGATCTTCAATTGCGACCCAAAATCTAATATGACTTTGCCTCTAGTTCCACTCACAACCATTCTCTCAAATTGGGGACTATCAACTAAACTCACTTGAATAGTTGCATGACAATTGTTTTCAAAAATCACCACAGCACTTGCTAGATCTTCAACTTCAATGTCATGTAACTTTGTATCTATAAAACCTGAAACTTTCTTAGGCCTCCCAAGAAACCAGTACATTACATCTAGGTGGTGGATCGTCTGATTTATTAAAACGCCAGCTCCAGATGTTTTCCAGCTTTTACGCCATGGAGATTCCTCGTAATAGAGTTGAGTACGGTAGCTTGCGACCTCAAGCGTGGCTCTGAGTAGCTTACCCAGCTCCCCCTTCTCTATCATATCCTTTGCGCTTTTTAAGATCGGTGACGTCCTATACGTGAATGCCACTCCAAGCTTAAGCCCTTTAACCTTAGCTTTTTCAATCATCTCATCGGCTTCTTTAACTGTTATAGCCATAGGCTTCTCGACTAAAACATGCTTCCCCTCATCTAAAGCGTTTAGCGTCATTGGATGGTGTAGAAAGTGTGGAGTACATACGCACACGGCATCCAAATCTTTAAGTGCAACCATCTCCCTGTAGTCTGTAAACCATCTAACTCCATATTTTTCTCCAACGTTTTTAGCGAGCTCCTCAACAATATCACATACCGCTATCAACTCGGCATTTTCACATCTTCTTATGGCTTCTATGTGAGTCATACCTATGCCTTTAAGTCCTATTACTCCAAACTTCACTTTCTCCATTTAAACCCTCTTTTAATTTTTCTACTCAAAGCTTTTAAAACTATTCTAGAACGGCCGCGGTAACACTGCCTTTATTCTCTACGGGCTTCTCCGAACATACGCTCTGTTGAACGTTTAATCGATTACTATCGGCTATTGTTTTGACAAATGACTTTAACCTTTCAAATGCTAGTATTCGAGCTATGTTTCTTGAATTTGGAGGCCCGGGTTTCTTCATGTAAAAAGCATTAATATCGTATATTGTTCCATAGAAGCCAGCGTTTAAAGCCGATTTAGCAAGTCTCACTAAATCGACCATATATCCGGCTAATGCTGGGCTATCGTTTATACGCATATTAACTATAATTTCGTCTTTAACGCCGTTAAATGAAACATACTCTACATGTATTGAGACGAACTTTTTATCACCGAGAGAGCTAAGGAAACCCGTAGGCTTGATATAGCTAGGTATATGGTAACCAAGTATATCCTTAACTACACTGCTTTTCGTATACTCCTTAGCTTTATTCCTCTTTTCATCGAGAAGAGATTTAAAGTCACTATTCCCCCCTATATTCAGTTGAGCTATACCAAGCACCCTCCTATTCCTCTCTCTAAGATGCTCTAACATATCTGCTGTAAAGGGAGTTGCACCTGTTGCGCCGTCATCACCCAATATGAGCCCTCCAAACTTTCTAGCCGCTGAAATATACGCATAGTCATTTGCTATGGGGGTTGGTATCAAATTAACGTAAGCAAGTTGTCCTCCCTCCTCCATAAGTCTTAGCGCTAAATATGCGTAGAGCTGTGTTGGAGTGACTTTTCCCTCCTCTACCGCTTTCTCTAAACGTTTATATCCATTAAATGGTTTAGAGTACTGAGTTGTCGTAACATCCACTATTACGTCTGGTTTAGCTCTTTCGATAAACGCATACATTTCTTCAACGGAACGTTGAAAACCTCCTCCATAATCTAATGAATTTACTGGAAATAAGTCTCTAACAAACCCCATTTCTATCCCAGGATAAACGACTACATTTTTAAGCGTAACTGGCACATTCTTAAGTTTGTAAAATCTCTTTGCAACATCGTACATCGTTTTTCCAACTTTTCTAGCGTCAACGTCGACGCATGCTATGACTTTAATATCGTCAATGCCTACGCCTATATCGAAGTCAGCTAATGGTATTCCATACGGTTTAATTTCGCCCTTTTTCAACCTTTCAAGACCGACGGTGAAGAAGGTAGCTACGTAACCCGCTCCAAGTATTAGAGTCCTCACTTCAGTCAATTTCTCCCCTCGAATTTTATAATTATAAAATATTTTACACAGATAAAAGTATTTTGTAAAACCTCAACGTTAAAAAATGTAGATTACGATAAAAAATGGGGGGAGATTTAGAGTTTACTTTTTCTTATGTACTCTCTTATGGGCAGCAAGGCTTTTCTTGCTTGGAAATTCCTTACCGCATATTTCACATTTGTATTTTTCACCGCTCATTCTCTCCTCCTCTATAAGAGATGTTTATTGTAATGCTTTTTAAAACTAATGGTCTCTATGAAAGTTTTTTCCACAGCAAACTGTATGGAAAATATCATGTCCCTCCATCGCTCTTATCATAAACGTGATAAAATACCTTGATTTAAAACGTGGAAACATTAAGGATTAAAATAGACGTCTCTGCTTATACTTTTCCCTAAAAGCTTTAATCGCTTGATCCAATGCATTCTTAACTCTACTTTCAGAGAAATCTCTCTCATAGCATAAAAACTTTATAACATCTGAAATTTTCGGCTCCTCCCATACAAGCTCATAATCCGTTGTAACGTCGGGATTTAAAAACCTCTTCTTTATGGTCTCTGGATCTACTGGGAAACTTGAAGGATCTATAATGCGTTCATCTATTAGAGTTTTCAAATTTCCATACTCTTTTATGAGTTTTAAACCCTTTTTAGGGCCTATACCTTTAACACCATCTGGATTGTAGTCTGTACCTACTAGAATAGCTATATCTATGAGTTGTTCTCTAGTTATTCCATTTGCTTTAAGAACCTTTTCAAGTTCGATGAGTTCAGGTTGTAATTCAACGTAGAGTTTTCGCCCAGGAAGTTTCCTTCTACCGGTTACTGCAAGATTTCTAACAAGCCTAGGGGCTCCAAATAGCAGACAATCATGATCTTGTGAAGCCACTGCCCATACATGACCCTTAGAAGCCATATATGATGCCTGTGCCTCACCTTCTGAGGGTGCTTGAATCCAAGGAATGCCTAAGTAGGATAAAAGTCTTTTAGCATCTTCAACCATATCATCCTTAAGTATTGCCGTAGCCTGAGCATATTTTCTAGCGCTTTCAAAATCTCCTGCTTTCAATGCTTCTTCGTATTTTACAATAGCCTCCTCTTTGATCTTCATTCTACGTTTAATTTCGATTTCCTTCTCCGCCGGAGGCCTCCCATCGAAAACGTATACAAGTCTGATACCATAGGACATTAGTGCGCAACTCCTATAGAGTAATCCACTTAAATGACTAGTAATCCTACCAGCCCTATCCTTAAGAGGCTCACCACTAGGGCCTCTTATTATGGCGAGGAATTGATATAGTGCGTTATACGCATCTATGGCTATAGATTTACCTGAAAGCTGTTCGAATGTTAAAGGAGTTTTAACTATGAGATCTCCTAGGTCTATTCCCAAAGTCTACTGAAATAGATTTCGCACGTATACTTAAAAGCGTTACGTTAATCATACGACATCAAAGCTCTTAAATTCTATTCTCTTACAATACTATTTGATCATGTATGGACGTAGCTGAGAGAGTGTACTTAACTTTGAAAGGAGAGGTTGCCGATAGAATACCTTGGCTCATATATTCAAACCATCTACCTAGAGGGAGCTTTGAGCGTAGAATGCGTAACATGGGTTTAGGTTTAGATGTACGCTGTAGCGTTTACAAATCCTATACACCTAATGTTAAAGTAGAGTCTAAAACTATGGGGGACTATACGTACATAGTTTACCGTACACCCGTAGGAGAAGTATACTCAAAGTATAGAACTGGTTTAACTTTCCAGTTTAAAGGACAGGGCTCTTGGATGGTGGAGCATCCGATAAAGAAGGTTGAAGACATAGACGTTGTCAGGTTTATCGTTGAAGATACGGTTTACGAACCTCAATATGACGTTTACGAGCAACTTGAAGAAGAGCTAGAGGGCGACGGTGTAGTCACAGTAGGTGGAGATTACACACCGCTTATGAAGATCATAGTGAGCTTTATGGGCTTTCAAAACTTCGTTCTGATGCGGATGAAACACATGGATAAAATAAACGAGCTCATAGATGCTTTAGATAGAAAGTATATGGAGATGTACTCTATCATAGCTAAATCCCCTGCTAAGATAGTTAGAGTTGGTGACAACATCGATGGAGTCATAATTTCTCCAAAACTTTTTGAGAAGTACTGCCTACCATATTATAACAAGTATGCGGAGATCTTAAAGAGATCTGGGAAGTACGTTATATCCCACATGGACGGTAGATTAAAGGCATTAAAAGAACTTATAGCTAAGACGAAATTAGATGCTATTGAAGCATTTACACCTCCCCCAATGGGGGATCTAACTATAACCGAAGCTAGAAAAGCTTGGAGTGACAAAGTGATATGGATGAATTTTCCAGAAGAAGTCTTCCTTAGGAGTAGAGAGGAAATAGAGTCGTATACAAAAAACCTTTTAAGGGAGATGGCCCCGGGTTTCAGATACATCATAAGCGTAACTGAAGACGTTCATCCAGCTCATTTCAAGAAAGGCATAGAAGTAGTCACTAGAATCTTATGGGAATATGGAAACTTACCCATAAAAGTAGAATAGGGGCTTCTTGGGAAGACAGTTGATTTCTGAAATTCCTTAAAGTTTTCTAATCTTCTTTGGAGAAGAGAGTCTTAGCGTATTTTTCAACCAGTTTTTCCCATTCTACGAATTCGACGACAGCTATGAATATGACGGTAAGAAGTATTGTTAAGAGAAGGGAAAACCAAAAAGGCAGTCTTTCACCTACAATTCTGCCGAATAAACCGATTATGTAAATCATAGTAATCTTACCCAGTACAGCTGGCACTAATATATGTACTAGACTGTAGTTTATAGTGCCCAATATTATGAATAGGATGCTGTCCGGTAGCGGTGTAACCGCAAATACGAATATCGTAAAGAAAACGATTAGCCTATGTTTTCGGGTTAAAGTTGCTAAAATTTTAAGTCGCTTCTCATACTTGGGCGATCTAACGCCTTTACCTATAAATTTGCCTATAATCCAGCTTGTAGTTTGCCCTAATCCAGATCCTAAGCCTCCCCATACTGCTACCTCAATTAAGTTGAGACCTGGCATGGATGCTGATAAAATTAGGATTACGGCCGTATAAGGTATTGGAATGATTGGAGAAGCACTTCCTATAAAACATAGGGTGAAGATGCCGAATCCCCTGTACACTGGAGAACCATAGATTATAAATTTTTCAACATCCCTATATGCAACTCTGATACCCAGCCCTAAAATTATTATGATTAGCAGTATCAGTAACAGTCTAATCTTAAAGTTCAAAGCATCGCCTAATGATTCTGGAAAACTGTAAACATAAATGCTTTTTAAGCTTATCCTAGACTTACACAGTTTTATACCCATCTTATGTTTTTTCAAAAGGTCTGTTTGATCGGCAAGGGTAATTTTAAATATGTTTGCTAGTATCGATATGGATTAGAGGTGTCTGAGTCTTGGAACTGAAGATTGAAGTTGTGACGTTAGATGTCCCTAAGACCGTGAATGTTATAATTGGACAGGCCCATTTTATAAAAACCGTTGAGGATCTATATGAGGCTTTAGTAAATTCTGTTCCAACTATAAAATTCGGGTTAGCTTTTAATGAGTCCAGTGGACCGTGCCTTGTTAGAGTAAGCGGTAACGACGATGAGTTGAAGAAACTCGCGGCCGATAATGCTTTGAAAATGGGTTGCGGCCACGTTTTCATAATATATATTAAAGATGCGTATCCGATAAACGTACTTAATGCTATCAAGCAGGTCCCTGAAGTATGTAGAATAATAGCCGCTACAGGTAACCCGTTGCAAGTAATAGTAGCTGAAACAGAGCAGGGTAGGGGGATACTGGGCGTTATAGATGGCTTTAAAACGAAGGGAGTTGAAAAGGAGGAAGACGTTAAAGAAAGGAAGGAGTTTCTGAGAAAGATAGGCTATAAACTTTAATCCCTATGAATTTTATTTTCGAATACAGTTTTATGGTATTTTGATGGGAAAATCTGACCAATTTGCTTGATTTTCTTCTACTTAACTTTAATGATAGGATACTTCTCTCTAAGCCTTCGATCTATTAACGCTACTCCACATAATCCTCCTATGGTTTGAATTGATATCAATTTATCCGGATTTTTTAGGTCAACCTTTGGGGGTTTTCCATACTTGCCTTTTAAAAGTTGCCATACATATTCTCCTATTCTCTTCTCCAAGTCACTGCTAGAAATTGCTCCTTTGAATCCTCTACGTTCAACCCTTACACAGAAACTTTCATCTTCTCCAATCCTATCTGTTAGACGCCTAACTTTTTCCTTCAATATTTCCAGTAAATTTTCTGGTTTAAATCTAAAGAGCTCCTCTACTGGTATTACACGGCTCACGTTTATGATTTGTCTTCTAGATAGCTCTTCCAAAAAAGTTTCCAAATCATCGACTTGCCCTTGTAAAACGTCTCTAAAACCAGTTTCTTTGAACTCGCCCAAATCGCTGATTTCTCTTAAAACTATGAAACCTCCCCCTTTTTCGCAGATTACTATTACATGGATCAACTGAAACACCAAACTATAGTTTATGCAACAGAAGATTTAGATTAAGTGTTACCAAACATTTACAACACTCCTCTCGCAAACGCTCTTCCATACCGCTTCAGCCAGTTTAAGCGCTTTAAACCCGTCTTCTGCATCCGGTTTTGGAGGGCTGTTTTTCAAAATGGAATCTATAAAGTGCTCCATTTCACCATAATATCCCCTAAGATACCTACTTTGATATTCTATAGTGGGCAGGTGATTTATTTCCCAAAAATATCCTTGATTTGCGGCTTTAAAGCCATCTGTTTCAATCCACAAACCCTTCGGATAATACTTAACCTGAGAAGCCATATCGTCGACGAATATAAATGATTCGTCGCACGTAACTTCCACATATTCATCTATCTTAGACCATGATTGACATGAATTGAGGTTCATGATGCCTGTTGCTCCGTTTTCAAAGGTTAAGAGTATTGAAAATGAGAATTTCGTATCAGTTAGTACATGAAGCTTGGCGTAGACCTCTTTAACTTCTCCCGCTAAAAATCGTACAAGGTCGAAATGGTGTACGGCTTGACCTATTAGAAATGCCTTCGCTGGCGGCTCTATACCCCATATGGATCCATACGGTCCATTGGCGAATTTAGTTGATATGTGAGCAATTTTACCACGCTCTAACTTATCTATAATCGTTTTAGCAAGTCTATAGCCTACTGAAAATCTCTTCATAAAAGCGACCATTACAAACCTATTGTGTTCCTTAGATGCCTCTAAAAGCCTGTACGCCTGGTCTGAATTTAATGTTGGCGGTTTTTCCACGAATATGTGAATTCCAGATTTCAAACATTCAAGACCAATTTCATAGTGCATATTTGGATGACCTACTATGAAAACCCCGTCTAAGTCTTCTACTTCAATCATCTGCCTATAATCCTTATACCACTTATCGAATCCGAATAATCTAGCGTTTCTCTCCGCTTTCTCCGCATCTATGTCACATGTCGCTACAAGTTCAACTCTATCACTAAAATACCTTAAACATGGGTATAGGTTTTCCGTTGAATGAGAACCGCATCCTATAAATCCTACCTTAATTCTATCCACTTAAACACCCTAAGCTATATAGTGACAGGAACCTTTAAATTTAGAACTTTACATCTAACCAATGCTACGGCAAAATTGGTAAAGTGGAAATTGAAATCCAGTCCAATGGATGGGGTAAGCTTCCGATGGTGGCAGTTGAAGCTTTAGAAGCGGTTACATTTAAATTTCGATCAATACTACCGTATAGTGTATGTCGATTATAAAAATCCCCCTTAATGGTGTTTGGCTTTTCAAGAAGTTAGAATTTAATGAGTACGTAGATGTCTCAAAGCTAGATCTTACTGCCGAAGGTTGGTTAAAAGCTGAGGTTCCAGGTGTAGTTCATTTAGACCTCCTGAGGAATGGGGTAATTCCAGACCCATTCTATAGAATGAACGAGCTTGAAGTTTTATGGGTTGAGGAGAAGGATTGGCTGTACGTTAAAGAATTCGAGGTTTCAGATTACGTAGCTGGCAGAGGTTGTCTAGAGCTTGTTTTCCACGGTTTAGACACCTACGCAGAAATTTGGCTTAACGGTGTAATGCTTGGTGAAACATATAACATGTTCCATCCATGGATTTTTAAAGTCAATGGACTCGTAAAACCTGGAAAAAACATACTAGTCGTTAGATTTAAATCTCCGTCGAAGGTTATGGAGATACTGGAATCTAAATATGGAAAGTTATGGGCTGCATTCCACACTGCTAGAGTATATGGTAGGAAAGCTCAGTACTCATTTGGGTGGGATTGGGGTCCAAGATTGCCAACTACTGGTATATGGAGAAACGTTGAACTAATAGCATATGATGAAGCCAGACTAGGCTATGTTTCAGCGCTTCCTTTAAGAATTTCAGAAGAAGAGGCTTTAGTTGAAGTTGAGGCTGAAGTTTACTCTATTAAACCGGGTCCTGTTAGATTAATTTTTAAAATAGAGGAAGAAAATGCTGAAGTACGCGTGGAAGGATTGGCTAAGGAGGGGTTAAACGTTTTTCGCTCCGAACTTAAAGTCAAAAAGCCTAAGCTCTGGTATCCAAGAGGTTACGGAGCTCAACATCTATACACACTCAACGTCCTACTCTTAAGTAATGCAAACATCTTAGATAGCCGTAGAGTCAGATTCGGCATTAGGTCAATTGAACTCCAAAGGACTAAAGATGAAGAGGGAGAATGCTTCATATTCAAAATTAACGGTATACCCGTTTTCTGTAAAGGTGCTAATTGGATTCCGGCGGATAGTTTTCTGCCTAGAGTTGGCAAAGAAGTCTATAGGAGGCTTCTAGAAGCAGCATCTGAAGCGAATATGAACATGCTCAGAGTCTGGGGTGGTGGTGTGTATGAAGCTGACGATTTCTACGATTTATGTGATGAATTAGGCATAATGGTTTGGCATGACTTTATGTTTGCATGCGGAGAATATCCTGAAGAAGACTTTTTCATAGCTTCCATTAAGAGGGAAGTTGAAGAGAATGTTAAAAGGCTTAGAAATCACCCGTCTATAGTATTATGGTGTGGAAATAACGAAAATGAATGGGGTTTTAAAGCTAGATGGTGGGTGAGGGATAGATTTTATGGTGAGAAAATCTACCATAAAGTTATACCTGAAATAGTTAAGCAACTCGACCCTACCAGACCATACTGGCCCAGTAGTCCATATGGAGGAGACGATCCAAATAGTCCTAGAGAAGGTGATAGACATAGCTGGGATGTATGGAGTGGGTGGAGAGATTGGAGGACCTATTTGTTGGATAATGGTAGGTTTATCAGCGAGTTCGGTTTTCAAGCCTTTCCATGCATTGAAACAGTTGAATCCTTTACAGCTGAAGAAGATAGATGGGTTCAAAGTCAAGTTATGGAGTGGCACAATAAGATGTATGAAGGGACTGAGAGGTTATACAGGTTTTTAGCAGGTCATTTTAGAGTTCCGGAGAACCTTGAAAAATTCATATATCTAACACAACTTAATCAAGGGGAAGCTTTGAAAACGGCTATATCCCATTGGAGGAGTAGAATGTTTAAAACAAGTGGTTGCCTCATATGGCAGATTAATGATTGCTGGCCTGTTATAAGCTGGAGTCTTATAGACTACTACTTTAGACCTAAACCAGCCTACTACTACGTTAAGAGGGCTTTCAGCCCCATTTACATCGCATTAAACTTAAGAGGGCGAAGTCTTCAAGTTTCCATAGTGAATGATACGCTTCAG